>ENA-UOJL01000016-UOJL01000016.1-human-gut-metagenome-genome-assembly--contig:-P47-NODE-16-length-279525-cov-10.227094_pt1 | contig 279525 bp, 248 predicted proteins | sample MGYA00242347_ERZ723894 | MGnify/ENA metagenome assembly ERZ723894
AAAAACGCACAGCCGACTCAGTTGAGTCTCTGTGCGTTTAATGATAATGGACAGCATTTTTATGTACAGGCAAATACCGGTGCGGTTATTATCCCTTTATGGTATAATATTTAATGAAGTTTTATATCCATTTTGAGATAAAACGCAAAAAATAAGCTTAAGAAGGGCAAGATATCATGATTCGCAAAGAATACAGCGCCGGAGCAGTAAAACTTTCCTTTTGGTTCTTAGAATTCAAAAAAGCAGTACAACTTTTTAACGAAGGAAAAAACAAAGAAGATATTAAACAACTAAGCATTAACGATAATATTTTCGCAACATCAACCAAAGAACGTGCTAAGCAAATCAGTTCCACTGTCACTGCGCGCATCCAAAGCCTTGATGAGAGTTTTTGTCCGCTCTTTTTAAACAGCGATGCAACAACGCAAAAACTGTTTAACCTTGCTGCTGTCATGGTAAGCGATACCTTATTTTTTGATTTTATGTATGAAGTTATCCGCGATAAATTTATTCTTGGCGATGATAAATTAACAGACAGCGATATACGTATCTTTTTTAAACGTAAACAAGAGCAAAGTGATAAGGCTGCCGGTTGGACAGACGCAACTTTTGACCGCCTTGGCAGATGTTATAAATCAATGCTTTACGAAGCTGGGCTTGCCACTAAAAAGAAAGGCGGCATGCCGCAAACACTTTACAAACCTGTACTTGATAGTACTCTGCAAAAATGGTTAGAAACACATGATATGGAACTTATAGCCAAAGCTATGATGGGAGCAAGATAATGCCTGATTTAACAGAAAGCTTTAACGAAATTGAAAAAATAATAAAAAATCCTTCATTTAGAAGCAAGAGCGGCAGAGCTAACGAAGTCAATTATTGGGTATTTGATTATCCTCCTGAAAAAGAGTTAGAAGTACGCGCTTTTATAGAACGTCAGCAAGCCAAACATTATAAAAGCATTTATGGTTTTAACCTGGTTGTTTTTGACCTTTACGATATAATTATCGAATTTTTAAAAAGCAAAAATTATCTTAATAAATGTTTTGAATTTGAGGCACAAACTGGTTTTAATCATCTTATTACCGCCATTGCCAATGCAATGAAATTTAATAACGATGACAGTTATATTATTAACTACATAATAAATAATACTCCGGAAAATTCAGTAGTTTTCTTAACAGGCATAGGCAAATGCTATCCTGTTTTACGTTCGCATAAAGTTTTAAACAATCTGCATCAAAAATTTTTAACCGCTCCGGTGATATTATTTTTCCCGGGTACATATAATGAACAGGAACTTATTTTATTTAACGAAATAAAAGACGATAACTATTACCGCGCTTTTAAACTTATAAGGTAGCAAAAGAGAGGGATATTTATGTTAATCAGAGATATGTTCCGCAAAAAAATTGACCGCGAACTGCAAGGTGTTATTGTTGTTGGACAAAACGAAACAGCCGATATCGCGCAGGAATTAGATGAATACGTTGTAACTAACGAACTGCAAAGGCATTTTGCAGATTTTTTTGCAGCTTATAAAAAAAGTATTAAAGGCAAAACTTCGGGTATGGGCGTATGGATTTCCGGCTTCTTTGGCAGTGGTAAATCTCACTTTTTAAAAATACTTTCCTACCTGCTTGCCAATAAAACCATAAACGGCAAAACTGCTTTGCAGTATTTTAAAGATGATAACAAAATAGCCGATGCAACCGTACTTGCCGATATGCAGCTTGCCGCCAATACCTCTGCTGATGTAATTCTATTTAACATAGATTCCAAAAGCGAAGCTACCAGTAAACAAAATAAAGAAGCAATAGTTTCCGTATTTTTAAAAGTTTTTAACGAATTACAGGGTTATTATGGCTCTATTCCGCATCTGGCAGATTTGGAGCGTAACCTTGATGAAAACGGTAAATTTAACGAATTTAAAGCGGCATTTGCCCAAATTCATGGCGATACCTGGGAAAATTCCCGTCAGGCTTTTTATTTTATACAAGATAACGTTGTAAAAGCTTTGGTTAAAATTAATTTTTTAACCGAAGAAGCTGCCCGCAACTGGTGCGAAACAACAACAAGCCCATATCAAATAAGTATTGAAGATTTTGCCAAACGTGTAAAAGCCTACATAGATAAAAAAGACAGTGACCATCACGTTGTATTTTTAATAGATGAAGTTGGCCAATACATTGGCGATAATACCAGCCTAATGCTGAACCTGCAAACCGTTGTTGAAGATTTGGGTAAAGAATGTAACGGCAAATGCTGGGTGATTGTTACCAGCCAGCAGGATATTGACTCTGTTACACAGGTAAAAGGCAACGACTTTTCTAAAATTCAGGGGCGTTTTAAAACACGCCTGTCGCTATCTTCTGCTAATGTCGATGCCGTTATCAAAAAAAGAATTCTTGATAAAACAGAAACGGCTGCACAAACTTTACAGCTGCTTTACGATGCAAAAAGCACAATAATAAAAAACCTTATCGTTTTTAACGACGGTATCGAAAAAAAGCTTTATGCCTCTGCCGATGATTTTGCCGCCGTCTATCCTTTTGTGCCCTATCAGTTTAACCTTTTGGCAAGCTCTTTAACTTCTATCCGCAGGCACGGCGCTTCCGGTAAGCATCTTTCCGAAGGCGAACGCTCTATGCTGGCACTGTTTAAAGAATCTGCCATGCAGCTGATGGATAAAGAAACCGGCGCGCTTGTACCTTTCCATAAATTTTACGATGCACTGGCAAACTTTTTAGATAGTTCACACAGCGTTGTTATTACCCGTGCGTACGATAACACTTATATAAACCCCGCTAAACAAAAAGACGTATTTGCCATTAACGTTTTAAAAACATTGTTTATGATTAAATACGTTAAAGAAATTAAACCTAACCTTGAAAACATTACCAGCTTAATGGTAGAAAACATAGACGATGACCGCCTGGAACTTAAAACAAAAGTAGAAAACGCTTTAAAACTTTTAACAAGCCAAACCCTTGTACAAAAACTTGGCGATACCTATACTTTCCTTTCCGATGAAGAACAGGAAATCAGCCGGGAAATTAAAAACCAAAATATTGAAACCTCAGAAGTTATTGGTAAAGCGTACGAGCTGATTTTTGATGATATTTTAAGCATTAGAAAATATACCTATCCGGCTTTTAAAAACAGGTATTCATTTTCTGTAAATCAGGCTGTTGACAGCATATATAAAGCAGCGCAAGCAAGCGATATTGGCGTACAGGTTTTAACGCCGTGGTGCGATGAAAATACCGATGAATATGTATTAAAAAACAAAAGCCAGGCAGAAAATAAAGTTATTGTTTTGTTACCTGATGATGATACCTTTTTGGCAGAATTGCGCGATGGCTTAAAAATAGAACGCTTTTTGCGTTTTAACGCCGCTGCGGACCAGGACCGCTTTAAAGATGTTATTGCAGCCAAACAAAACGAAAAGAATGAACGTAATAATAATGCAAGATTGTATTTAACAGAAAGCTTAAAAAATGCTGTAATTTTTGTTAACGGCGACGTTATTAAAAATCAGGTAAAAGCCCCTAGCGATAAAATTAACGATGCGCTTGAACAGCTTGTAAAAAAAGTTTATTTTAAGCTTAATTATATTGATACGCCTATGGACGATAACGATTTGCGCAAAACCATGCAGGGCACTAATAATCAAAAATTAGCGCTTAATGGCGAAACGGAACCCAATGCGCAGGCGTTAAATGATATGTTTGGCTTTATAGACGATAATACCGGCCGTCATATTAAAACAACTGTGAAAACCTTAAAAGACCGTTTTATGAAAGCCCCATACGGTTTTATAGAAGACGATATCTTTTGGCTGGTAGCACGTTTATTTAAACGCGGTGATATTAACCTGTTTATTAATGATGCACTTGTTAACACGCAGGAATGTAGTAACCAACAAATTATTGATTTTATCACAAAAAAAATAAACCTTGAAAAACTTTCGCTTAAAGTACGCCCGCACGTAGCACCAAAAGATATTAAAAACGTACGCGATGTAATGAAAGAATTAAAATATGCTTTGCCTTCTGATAATGACGAAGACACTTTAATGAAAGATTTTAAAGCAGGCAGTGATGGCACTATTAACTATATTAACGGATTGCTGCTGCAATATCAAAATTACGCCTACCCCGGGCAAAAAATACTGGAAACAGGTAAAAACCTTTTACAACATGTTGCAATGTATAAAGAACCGGTAGAATTTTTTGCCGAAGTTTCTGCGCGTTATGATGATTTTATGGATTTTGCCGAAGATTACGAGCGCGTTAAAAACTTTTTTACAGGCACACAGTGCCCCATTTTTACAACCGCGCTTGAGATGTTAGCAATTTATGACGATAGCAAAGCCTACATTGCCGATAGCGAATTGGAAAACGTTGTAACCGAAATACGCAAAATAACCTGTAAAGCAGAGCCTTATGCGGATATAATGTACCTGCCGGAACTTATTGACAGCTTTAGAAACTTATACGATGAGCTTTTAACGCAGGAAAGCAAACCCGTGCAAAACAGCATTGAAGACGATAAAGCCAGAGTGTTGGAAGTGCTTGCCGCCAAACCTTATAAAGATAAATATTACAACAGTTATGTAGCACGCTTTGCGGAACTGAGTGACGGTGCGACACATTGCAACAACATATCTAACCTGCGCGGTTTTGCCGATAAAGCCAACGCTTTAAAAATGCGCCTGCTTGACGCAATGGTCAATTTGGATGCTGAATTAGAACGGCAAAAACAGCAGGAGTTAGAAAAGCAAAATAAAGAAAAGAACGCCGGTAATAAAGCAACACCGCCGCAAGGGCATATTGCCGCAGAACCGCCTGCTAAATATAATGTGCCTAAAACCAAAAACGTAAGCATTAAACGTATGGCGCATACCTCATCGTGGCGGCTCCAAACGCCTGAAGACGTAGATAAATACCTGGAACAGCTGCGCCAGACGCTTTTAAAAGAGCTTGAAACCAGCGACATTGTAAACATAGAATTTTAACCTTTAAAGGAGCATTACCATAATGAACAAAACGGCTGTTAAAAACTTTGCCGTGTGGGCACGCAACAAACTTATCGAAGATGTAAAAAATAAAGCTGTTGCCCTTGGCATAACAAAAGATGGCATTGCTAAAGCCTTGCCGCAATCCGGCAGGGATATAGAATTTTATGATATTGGCTTAGCCGAACCCTGCAAAATTACCGGCAGCGCCATTAGCCAGCGCCGCAGCCTGGTGGATGCCATTAACGCCAAAGCCGCTGGCAGTGATTATCAAACAGCCTATAATTTTATTATGGAAGAAGTTGCCTATACCTGGTTTAACCGTTTAATTGCCATCCGTTTTATGGAAGTTAACGATTACCTGCCGGGGCGCATCCGCGTGCTTTCGGCAGAAGGCAATAAAGACAAAGTTGAGCCTGATATTGCCGCTGCGCCGTTTAACGCCGGTTTGCAGTTTAGCAATGCGGAAGCAGAACAAATTGCACAGCTGAAAAGCGAAAATAAATTAGATGAACTTTTTCGCATTTTGTTTATTAAACAATGTAATGCCCTTAATAAAATTTTACCGTTCCTTTTTGAAAAAACCAGCGACTACACCGAACTTTTGCTTAATCTATCCGTAACCGATAACGACGGTGTAGTACGCCGCCTTATAAACGATATTCCCGAAGAAGATTTTTTGATGACAACAGAAAATAATATTGACGATAGCCAGATTGAAATAATCGGATGGCTGTACCAGTATTATATTTCCGAAAAACATGATGAAATAGTAAATATTTATAAAGGAGTTATCAGTAAAGAAAACATACCGGCAGCAACGCAGCTTTTTACAACTGACTGGGTTGTAAAATATATGGTAGATAATTCACTTGGTCGTTATTGGATTGAACGCCACCCTGAAAGCACATTGCAGCACAAACTTAAATATTTTGTTTTGCCAAAATCCGGTCATATTACTTACATTAACGACCCGGTTAAACCGCAGGATTTAACCTTTTTTGACCCGTGTATGGGCAGTGGGCATATACTTGTTTATGCTTTTGACGTACTAATGGAAATTTATAAAGAATGTGGTTATACTGAGCGCGATGCTGTAACGGAGATTTTAACGCATAACCTTTTTGGGCTTGATGTTGATAAACGTTGTTCACAGCTCGCATATTTCGCCGTTATGATGAAAGCGCGCAGTTATGACAGGCGCTTCTTTAGCCGCAATATTGCGCCACAGCTTTATTATCCACAAAAAGATGCTAAACTTTTAGAATTTGGCTCTTTAGTGGAAATTGATGATTTAGAAGAAAAACCCCAAGAGCCGGAAAATATAGTTTTATTTGCCGAAAATTATGAAGAACTTTTAAACGATTGGAATTTTAAGCGCTTATAATCTCAAAAATATGCCGCTGTTTGTACAAATCCGCCATATTTAAATAAATATAACAGCCGCTTAAAAACTTTTGTTAATAAATATTATAAAGATTATGCAGGAGACTTGTTCAGCGTATTTATTTACCGTAACTTTGGCTTTTGTAAACCTAATGGCTATACGGGTTTTATGACGCCATTTGTTTGGATGTTTATTAAGACCTACGAAAAACTCCGTCAATATATTATAAGCAACAAATCAATAGTGACGCTTATACAAATGGAGTATTCTGCTTTTGAAGAAGCAACAGTCCCTATTTGTACTTTTGTGCTGCAAAATTGCCAAAACCAAAATGCATCTCTTTGCTTCCGCCTTTCTGATTTTAAAGGCGGTATGCAGATACAATGCCAAAAGGTTTTAGATGCTATTGCGAACCCTGATTGCGGATATTTTTACGAAGCCCAGCAAGCCAACTTCTCCAAAATTCCCGGCTCGCCGATTGCATATTGGGTAAGTGAAAAAATACTGCAATCTTTTAATACAAATAATCTTATTTGCACTATATCAACACCAAAGGTAGGATTACAGACAGGCGATAATGAAAAATTTACTAGACAATGGTTTGAGGTTAATTATAATAACATAATTTTCAATATTATCAACCATAAAGAAACTTTAACCAAAAAAGAGAAGTGGTATCCATACAATAAAGGTGGAAACTTTAGAAAATGGTATGGAAATAATGACTGGATTGTAAATTGGCTAAACGATGGTTGGGAAATTAGGAATTTTATTAATGATAAAGGAAAATTAAAATCAAGACCACAAAATATGGAAACTTATTTTCATGAAAGTATAACTTGGTCTAAAATTTCTAGTGGACTATTATCATTTCGTTATAAATCATTTGGTCATATTTACGATGTAGCAGGAACAAGTATATTTGCTAATCATAATATATTATTAGTTTTACTTGCTTTTTGCAATTCTATTGTTGCAATGGCAATTGCTAAAATATTATCACCTACCATAAATTATGAAGTTGGTCACATTTCAAATTTTCCAATAATATTTTCTGAAATTTATCAAAAAAATATCATAAACTTTTCGCTAAAACAAATTAAATTTTCCAAATCCGACTGGGACTCCTTTGAAACTTCGTGGGATTTTAAGGAGCATCCGCTGGTTAAATGGGCACGCGGTTTATGGGATGCTACTGCCATTGCTGCAACTATGCGGTCTTATTATGGCGCGCTGCCTAAAGTAAGCTGCCCACTGGAGTTATGCTTTATGCTGTGGCAGGGCGAATGCAACAAGCGTTTTATGAAGCTTAAAGCTAACGAAGAAGAACTGAACCGCATCTTTATTGAAATTTATGGTTTGCAGGATGAACTTACGCCTGCTGTTGCTGATAAGGATGTAACCGTTGCCCGTATTTATAACAGCAAAGAAGATATACCCGAAAGCATGAAGGGCAATAACTATGTGCTTACTAAGCAGGATGTTGTAAAATCGTTAATATCTTACGCTGTAGGCTGTATGTTTGGGCGTTATTCGCTTGATGCGGAAGGCATTGCCTATGCCGGCAGCGAATGGGATGCCAGCAAATACCAAACCTTTACGCCCGATGAAGATAACTGTATTTTAATTACCGATGAAGCTTATGCCAAAGATGACATTGCCGAACTTTTTGGCGCGTGGCTGAAAAAGGTTTTCGGCACGGAACAATACGAAGAAAACCTTAAATTTGTTGCTGACGCCCTTGGCAACAAAGGCAGCAGCAGCCGTGAAGTTATCCGCAATTACTTTTTAACCGATTTTATTAAAGACCATATTAAAACCTATAAAAAGCGCCCCATTTACTGGCTGTTCGATAGCGGCAAGCAAAACGGCTTTAAAGCACTTATTTACCTGCACTGTTATAACGCCGATACCATTGGCAATTTGCGTGTGGATTACCTGCATAAAATGCAGCGCATTTACGAAAGTGAAATGGAACGTTTGCAGTACACTATCGAAAACGGCACCAATGCCCGTGAAGTTGCTGCGGCTACAAAACGCAAAGAAAAACTGCAAAAGCAGCTTAAGGAATGCCGCGATTACGATGAGAAAATCAGCCATTTGGCTTTGGCGCGCATTGAGCTTGACCTTGACGACGGCGTAAAGGTTAATTACGAAAAGGTGCAGACGGCTGCCGACGGTAAAAAGTACCAGGTGCTGGCAAAAATATAACTGCCGTTTTACGCGAGGTAAATTATGACAATAGAGGAAATTTTAACAGGAGAAAAAGAGAATATAGAATATAAGATTGATATTTCGCCCAAAAGCGAAACTTATATGCGGACGGTTGTGGCTTTTGCCAACGGCAGCGGCGGCCGGCTTGTTTTTGGCGTTAAAGACGGCACCTGGGAAGTTGTTGGTTTTAACAAAGATGAAGTTTTTGCCAAAATGGATGCCATTACCAATGCCATTTTTGACAGCTGCGAACCAAGAATAATACCTAATTTAAGTGTGCAGGATTTTGATGGTAAATATATTATTATTGTTGATATACCTGCCGGTATGCAGTGCCCGTATTACCTTAAAAGCCAAGGGCTAACAAATGGCACTTATCTGCGCGTTGGCGGCACTACCCGCAGGGCGGAGAGTTTTCAGGTTAAAGAGTTAATTGTTGCTTCATCTAACAATAGTTATGACCAGGAAAAAATTAACCGCATTTTAACCGAAGAAGAAATTGAAGCTTTTTGCGATAGTTTGTACGGGCAGGCACGCAAATTTGCTTCCGCTGAATCGCTGCCGATGTTAAAACGCATTGGCAAAAATCAGCTGCTTTCGTATAAACTGATTTACGAAGAAAACGGCAAAATTTATGCAACACATGGTTACCAGCTGTTAGAAGGTAAGCTGGATGATTATCCGTATGCAACGGTTCAATGTGCTGTCTTTAAGGGAACGGAACGCAATATTTTTATTGACCGCAAAGAATTTAAAGGCCCAATTTATAAAGAAGTGGAAGACGCTTATAACTTTGTGCTGCAAAACATTAAGCTTGGCGCGTATATTGAAGGCGTTGCCCGGCGTGATGTTTATGAACTGCCTGTGCGCGCTATCCGCGAAATTATTACTAATGCTGTTTGTCACCGTTCCTATTTAAGCCCTTTTAAAATACAGGTTGCCGTTTTTGATGACCGTTTAGAAGTTACTACTCCTGGCAGCTTGGATAGAAGCATTACTGTTAAACAACTGAAAACGGGTATTTCTAAAGTAAGAAACCGTGGCATTGCCGAAGTTTTTGCGTATCTTACTTTAATTGAAGCATGGGGCACCGGTATACCAAGAATTTTTAGCGAGGCCAAGGCTTTAGGTTTACCAGAACCGGAATTATTGGATAGAGGCAGCGATTTTAGGATAAATTTATTTAGAAGTACGGTTCCAGTTATTGATACTAGCGAGGCTAATGGTACCGAACTTGGCACTGATGGCACCAATCTTGATTCTAATGGCACCAAAGTTGGCACCGATGGCACCAATCTTGATTCTAATGGCACCAAAGTTGGCACCGATGGCACCAATCTTGATTCTAATAGCATCCAAGTTGGCGTCGAAATCCAAATCGATAACTCTGACTACTTCTCAGAAATTGAAAAATTAATTTTAGCAATCCGGGAAAATCCATCAGTTACACAAAAAGAGCTACACCAAAAAACAGGAATAGCATTGCGTACTATTAAGCGTTTAACTGTTGAATTGCAAAAATCCGGTAAACTTACCCGTATGGGCAGTAACCGCAGCGGTACATGGAAGGTAATAGATTAAAATGGCGGAGTTAAATTTAAAGCAGATTGCAGATAAACTAAATAGCGAATTTGCAGGTGAAGGCAGAAAATTAATTTTTTGGTATGATGTTAATGGCGATTTTACAGAAGATGTTGATACGCTGGAATTAAAAAATGCTAAAGTTTACCATTTGTGCCAGGATAATCAATTTTATACCAAATATTTTTTAGAATACGAAGATACTGTCAATAATTATCTTATCTATGCCCCTTTTGCCAAGCCCGGTGTTAAAGATAATCATCTTGAAGATATGCTGCTGTATTCCAAGCGTTTTTATGCGGACCGGGCTTCGTTAATTGTGCTCGATTTAAAAATTGACGAAAAATATAAATATGTACTTGAAAAATACATTAAGTTTTTTGCCAATAAAGAACGCAGCCTGCGTTTTTATAATTTAGAAATTGATATTTATGACGAGGATAGTATCGAAACTGGTTTAATTTGTGCCATTTGCCGCTCTCGAATAGCTTCTTTTGAAGAAGCTTTACGTATTATATTTAACGAAGGCACACTTGAAGATAATAAATATTTTGCCGAAATAGAAAAATATAATCTTACGGCAGCTTTTTGGCGTTTATGCGATAAATATTTTGGCTTTACAAATGCTGAACCATCTTTAGAAAAACTGCTGATAAGTATGTTTATGACTTATACAGACAGATATATTAAAGGTGATACTTCCGCTTCTTTGAGGCAGTATTTATCTGGTAAAGCAGGCAGTATTATTGCGTTTTTAGATAATACTATGAACAATAATATATACAGGGCAACGTACGACAGGCATTCTGCCTTTATTGCCAAAAAATGTAATGTTGCAGCCTGCCTTGCTGAATATCCACCGGAAGATTTGCTTGATTGTGATACTTTTTTGTGTATTGACGGCATTATTATCAACTGGCTTACAGAGCGCCTGCTTGAAGAAGATACTGCTGCTGTACTGGATGGTTTAACTATACCGCAAGTTTGTGATAAACGTTTAAAAATGCACTTTGCTGAACAAACAAAAAACATTTACAAACTTTTAAAAAGTGCGTACCAACTTGTTTTAACAGCAAATTACCGTTGTGCTGACAAATTTACTACCGTTTTTGAAGCTTATCAGACAACCGACTGGCAAATAGATTATAATTACCGTCATTTTTATGTTAACTATTCCTGTATAATAAACAAAACAGAGGGTAATTTACTAAACGCCGGTTTTGATAAATTAGAACAGCTGCGTGTACTTATCGAAAATATTTACACCAACGAATATCTTAACAAACAATTACCAGCCTGGAACAACACTTTGCAGGAAGAAAAAGATTTTAAAGGTATAAAATTACAACGTAATTTTTACAGGGATTACCTTGAAAATAACAAAGAACGTACTGTTGTTATTATATCTGACGCATTAAGATATGAAGTAGCTAAAGAACTTTTTAATGAAATGCAGGATAATCCTAAATGTACTGCAAAAATCAATGCTGTTTTAGGCGTTTTACCTTCGTATACACGTTTGGGAATGGCTGCATTATTGCCGCACAAAACCCTATCTGTAACTGATAATTGTGATGTTTTAGCAGATGGTTTTATGTGTAATACTTTAGCTTTGCGGCAAAATATTTTGCAAAGTTATTGCCCAGCAAGTGTTTGCCTGCAATATGATGATATTAAAAACTTAAAAAAAGACGAATTAAGGAAAATATTTACTGGCAAACAAGTTATTTATATCTATCATAACCAGATTGATGCCCGCGGCGATAAGCAGATAACTGAAGACGAAGTTTTTGACGCCTGCAATGAAGCAATAAAAGAAATTAAAGATTTTATCAACCGTATTTCTATCAATGCTAATACATATAATTTTATTGTTACTGCTGACCATGGTTTTATTTATAAACGCAATAAATTATCTGAAAGCGATAAAATAACTGTTGTAAACAATTCGTCAGCATCTCTTAACAGGCGTTTTATTATTGCTAATGAACCAGTTAATCAGGTTGGTGTTCATAGCTTAAGCCTTGGTTATATTTTAAATAACGATGATAATAAATTTGTTTCGTATCCTGTAAGCAGTAATGTGTTTAAAGTTGCAGGCGGCGGGCAAAATTATGTTCATGGCGGTTCATCACCGCAGGAAATGCTTGTACCGGTAATAGAAATCAAAATGGACCGTTACCATGTTGATACTCATCCTGCTTCAATAGCACTTGTAAGCAGCTTAAATAAAATAACAAATCTGATTACAGCTATTGATTTTTTCCAGACTGAAGCTGTAAGTGATACTGTTAAAGCGGCAAATTATAAATTATATTTTATTACTGATAATGGTGATAAAATTTCTAATGAAAATATTTTTATTGCAGACAGCCGCGAACAAGACCCTGCTAAACGTATCATGAGAATGAATTTTAGGTTTAAAAACCAAAAATATGATAAGGCTAAACATTATTACCTTGTAGTTCATGATGATGAAAATGATTTTGAGGTTTGGCGTAAATCTGTAATTATGGATTTAGCTTTTACTGATGATTTTGGTTTTTAATATTAGAAGTGGAGGCGCTATAAATGCAGGATTTTTTAGATGCTAACGATAACAGAACAGTTATACGCCAAAAGCTAAGACAATACTTTGATGGTAAAATAGTTCGCAAAGATTTAACTAAAAAAATTAAAGAAGGCGCAAATGTACCGGTATATGTTTTAGAATTTTTGCTTGGGCAGTATTGTAGTTCTGATGACCAGTCAATTATTGATGCTGGCGTAGAAAATGTTAAACGTATTTTAGCTGAAAATTTTGTACGTCCAGACGAAGCACAAAAAATTCTTTCAGTATTGCGCCAACGCGGCAGCCATACGGTTATAGATAAAGTTACTGTTACGCTTAATATAAAAAAAGATATTTACGAAGCAGAATTTTCTAATCTTGGCTTAAAAAATGTTATTATTGATGAAGAATATCCTACAAAATTTGACCGTCTGCTTTGTGGTGGTATTTGGTGTATCGTACAGCTTGATTACGAATATAGCGAAGAAGAAAGAAACGATATTCCTATCAGCATACGCAAATTAACGCCAATACAAATGCCCCATATTGATATTGAAGAACTTAAATCCGGCAGAGATGCTTTTACAAAAGAAGAATGGGTAGCAGTTATGCTGCGTTCCATTGGCATGGAGCCAGATACTTTAACAGAACGTGAAAAATGGCTGCTGTTAGCGCGTATGATTCCACTGGTTGAAAATAACTTTAACCTTTGTGAACTTGGCCCACGCAGTACAGGTAAATCACATTTATATAAAGAAATTTCGCCAAACAGTATTTTAGTATCCGGCGGGCAAACCACTGTTGCTAATTTATTTTATAATATGGCTCGTAAAACAGTAGGTTTAGTAGGTCTATGGGATTGTGTTGCATTTGATGAAGTTGCTGGCATCAAATTTAAAGACAAAGACGGCATTCAGATTATGAAAGATTATATGGCGTCAGGTTCTTTTGCACGCGGCAAAGAAGAAAAAAATGCATCGGCATCTATGGTTTTTGTAGGCAATATTAATCAAAGTGTTGATGTGCTTTTAAAAACTTCAAGCTTATTTGACCCTTTTCCACCAGAAATGGGTACTGATACAGCATTTTTAGACCGTATTCATTGTTATATTCCAGGCTGGGAAATACCTAAATTCCGCCCGGAACATTTTACTGATGATTATGGGTTTATTACTGATTATTTGGCTGAATTTTTACGTGAATTACGTAAAGAACAATACGGAGATGCTTTAGATAAGTATTTCCGTTTAGGTAAAAATCTGAATCAGCGTGATACTATTGCTGTACGGAAAATGGTTGGAGGGCTTGTAAAACTTATATATCCCAACGGTAAATATACTAAAGATGAATTAAAAGAAATTTTACAAATATCGCTTGAGATGCGCCGGCGTGTAAAAGAACAACTAAAAAAACTTGGCGGTATGGAATTTTACGATGTTAATTTTTCTTATATCGACAATGAAGATTTTGAAGAATTTTATGTATCCGTACCTGAACAAGGCGGCGGCAAATTAATTCTGGAAGGATTGTGTAATCCGGGACAGGTTTATACAGTTTCTCAGGGTAAAAGTGGTATGCTTGGAGTTTTCCGGCTGGAATCACAGATGCTGCCTGGTAGTGGTAAATTTGAACGTACAGGCCTTGGCAGTGACCGTGAATGCAAAGAAGCATCTAATACAGCTTTTAATTATTTAAAAGCTAATTCTAACCATATAAGCGGCTCTATAAGTACAACAACCAAAGACTATATTATTAATTATCAGGATTTACAGGGAATAGGCATGACTAATAAAATGTCGTTGCCTACTCTGATTGCACTATGTTCTATTGCCCTTAACAAACCTGTAATAAGTACATTAGCTGTCCTTGGGGAAATCAGCATCAGCGGCAGTATTTTAAAAGTTAACGAACTTGCCAGCTCATTACAAGTTTGTCTTGATAGCGGGGCGAAAAAGGTTTTATTACCAATTACTTCTGCCAGTGATTTGGGTACTGTGCCGCCAGAATTAATAGGCTGCTTTAATTTAATTTTTTATAATAGTGCTGAAGACGCTGTTTATAAGGCATTGGGTGTTGAATAAAAATAAAAAGCAGAAACGCATTTGCGTTTCTGCTTTTTGTTTTTATGTTCAATCTTCCGTTACTTTAAAATGCAGCGGTTTGCCGAAAGTTTTAAAGAACCATTTTAAATGTGCGCGTATCTGGTGCAGTTCAATAACAGGGTTGCCGTGTTCTTTCAGTTCCAAAAAGGCGCCTTCGTTATTTATTCCGGCGCGTGTAATGCTTAAAATGCCGGTCTGCGTGTAATCAAGGCTTTCGGCCAGGGCCAAAAGCAGCGCCAGCCTGCTTACCGTCTGCCAGTTGTTTTCAGTCAGCATGGTCATATACAGCGGGTCGCGCGAAAAATAGCTTTTGGAAATGCCGTTGTGCCAGCCTGCAACGGCCGAAGTCAGAAGCTGCTCTTTATGCGTAAGCCCAAAAAGTTTCGCGTTTTGAATCATATAGGCGCTGTGGCGCGCGTGGCTGTAAAAGTTAATGGTAATGCCTATATCGTGCAGCAGCGCTGCCGTTTTAAGCAGGCGGCGGCAGTTTTTGCCAAGCCCGTGCAGCGGTTTCCAGGCATCAAACATGGCCAGCGCCAGATTGGTGATATGGTGGCTGTGCGTGAGGTCGGGCGTGTAAAGGTTTAAAATATTATCCGTACTGCGGGCTAAGATATCTTCGGCAATAAGCGGTATGCCGCGTTCTTTGGAATAGTAATCGTAAAACAGCCCTTCGCGCAGACCGCAGCCGCTGGTTATAAGCTGCTTGCTGCCAGTAACTTCAAAAAGCGCGTTAATAATGGCGGCACCGGCAATGATGATATCGGCGCGGTCGCTGCTGAGGCCGGAGATTTTGCGGCGTTCTTCAAGCGTGCTGTTTTTAAGGCGGTTAAAAATGCCGCGGAAGGCCTGTACCGTTAATTTATAGTTATGGATTTTGGTTGTGGGGTATTTGGTTGCGCGCTGGTGCATTTTGCCTATGGTACGCGCCGTGCCGCCTACGCCGATAAGCGGAAGCTTGGGCTGTTTCAGCCAGGGGTATTCCGCAAGGCGCGTGCGCAGAAAGAAGCTTAATTCGCCGTAAACGGAAGAACTTACGGTGTTGCGTGTATTAAAAAGTGCGGTGGTGTTTACTGCGCCGATAGGAACGGAAACGGATTCCAGTATTTTGCGGTCCTGAAACAGAATCAGCTCCGTGCTGCCGCCGCCCAGGTCGAAAATAATGCCGCTGTGGTAGGGAAGAGTGTTGATAACGCCGAGGTAACTGATATAGGCTTCGGTGTTGCCCGTTATAATGTGCAGGTTAATGTCTGTTTCCCGCTGTACGAGGCGCGTAAGCTCCGCACCGTTGCCCGCATTGCGGATGGCGGCCGTTGCCACGGCAATAATCCTGTCTGCGTGGTACAGTTTGCACATATAGGCAAAACTTTTCATGGTTTCAATGGTGTCGGTAAACGCCTGCTGCGTAAGGTTGCCGTTTTTGTCAATTTTCTGGCTCAGGCGCAGGGCTTCTTTCTGATTGTATACCATGTTGTAGGCACCATTTTTATAAATATGAGTTATAACAAGGCGCGCTGAGTTAGAACCGATATCTATAATAGCTATCCTCTGCAAAATACATACCTCCCGTCATTTTACATTCAGTAAAACCGCATAATAAATATATATTTACCGGAAAAAGTAAAAAATCCTGCAAAAAAACGCATAATTTGTAAAATGGATGGTAAGGCGCTGTAAAAAAATTGTTAAAGGCAAGGATTTAAGGGTGCTGTGTCGAATTAATATATAATGCTTTAATGAGGTGGTCATGTGAGAAAAAAACAATATAAAATTTTTGCAGCAATACATCTCGGCTCTGAGATGATAAGCATGCAGATTGTGCAGTACCGCAACTTAAACAACATGAAAGTTCTGGAGGAATGTAACCGCCGCGTGCGCCTGGGCGAAGAAACCTTCAAAAACAAAATCATTCCGTTCAGCATGGTAAATGAAATTTGCGAGCTTTTGGTTGGCTTTAAACGCCTGATGACGGAATACGAAGTTGAAGAATACAGCATGCAGGCAACAACCGCAGTGCGCGAGGCTTTAAACCGCGTGTTCCTTTTAGACCAGATTTATATCAGGACGGGCTTGAAAGTAACTGTTATTGACCTTCCGGAAGAAATTTATACCAAGTATGCTTCCATCCGCCGCACCATGAAGCTTGACGGACTGACCGGCGTTGATGAGAGCATGCTGATGATGGATATTTCCTCCGGCGGGCTTGGCATTACTTTTGTAAAAGATAATATTATACGCTACCAGCAGAACCTTAATATCGGCGTTATCCGCGTTAAGGAAAGTTTTAACCGCAATCAGCGCAGTTCAATGAAATTCAACCAGGCTCTTGCCGAATACCTTTCAAGTACGATGGGCGCGGTAAGGGACGCGTTGAAAAACGAGCAGATACATTATCTTGTGCTGACAGGCGCGGAATCGGAACTTCTGCTGCAGATGATGGGCGTTGAATTTAAAGCCGGCGTTATCCGCATTAAAACGGAACAGTTCATGCAGCTGTTTAAAACCGTGCATGAGCTGAACCTGCCGCAGATTATTAAAGTGTTTAAAATCAACGAAGATGTGGCGGAACTGGTTGTGCCGACAATTTTGCTGTATGAGCAGCTTCTGGCACTGGTGCCGGTTCAGGAAATTATTCTTACGGATGACCGCTTTATTGACGGCATCTGCCTTTTGCATATCGGCCCGAAAGCCAGCAAAGATTATGCCGACGAGCTTGAACAGGAGCAGCTCAGCCTTCTGTACAGCATTGGTGAGCGTTACCAGTATGACGAAGCACATTCGCGCCAGGTGGCCAAGCTTGCCCTTGCCATGTTCGATAAACTCGGCAAACACCACGGGCTCGACAGCCACAGCCGCATTCTTTTGCAGGCAACCGCGCTGCTGCACGATATCGGCAAATACGTATCGCTGCGCAGCCATTCGCTGTACAGCTATATGCTGATTATGTCGTGCGACATTTTAGGCTTCAGCGAAATGGACAAAAAAATTGTGGCGCTGGCAAGCTATTACCATGCACACAGGCTGTTCAGCGGCAAACGCCATGCCGAAGTGGAAGAAATGTCGCCGGAAATTATGCCGCTGGTAGCAAAAATAGCCGCGCTGGTGCGTCTTGCAGATGCTATGGACCGCAGCTATAAGCAGAAAATCAAAAGCTGCCGCGTTAACGTTAAAAACGGCGTAATGAAGGTAGAAGCCGTTACCCTTGAAGATTTGACGATAGAAGAATGGACTTTTGCCTCCAAGGCATCTTTCTTTGAAGAAGTTTACGGATTACAGGCAGTTTTGGAACGGGTGGACAGATAAATGGAAAAGAACGAAAAAATTAATCTTAATAAACCGGAATACTTTTTTAACCGCGAGCTCAGCTGGTTAAAATTTAACCTGCGCGTACTGCGCGAAGCCGGCGTAAAAACCACGCCGCTTTTGGAACGCTTGAAATTTGTTGCCATTACCGCGTCTAACCTTGATGAATTTTTTATGGTGCGCGTGGCAGGCTTGTGGGACCAGTACGAAAACGGCATTAACAAACGCGACGCGGCAGGGCTTACCGTTAAAGCCCAGCTTGAAGAAATAAGCAAAGCGGCTCATGACCAGATGAAGCTGTTAAACAAATATCTGCTTTCGCTGGTTAAGGAGCTGCGCGAGGCAGGCATTTACATTTGCCGTGTAAGCGAATTAAGCGAAAAGGGCCGCCGCTGGCTGGAGGCTTATTATCAGGAAGAAATTTTCCCGGTACTGACGCCGATGGCTGTTGACGCTTCGCGCCCGTTTCCGTTTTTGGCAAATAAAACGCTGAACCTTGCGGTAGAACTTACCAACCAGGAGGGTGAAGACAGCATGGGCATCGTGCAGGTGCCTTCCGTATTGCCGCGCCTTTTGGAAGTTCCCGGCGAGGAAAAACGCAGCTTTGTATTTTTGGAAGACGTTATTAACGAGCACTGCTCCGATTTGTACAGCGGCTGCAAAATTCTGGATGTTGTGCCGTTCCGCATTACGCGCGACGCCGATTTGGAATTTGACGAGGACGATATCGACAATCTGCTGAAAGAAGTGGAAAAATCCCTGCGCAAACGTACGCGCGGCGCTTCCGTAAGGCTGGAAATTTACAATAAAGCCAACAGCCGCATCAGAAAATTCCTGTACAATAATCTGGACATTACCGAGCAGGAGGTTTATGAAATTAACGGGCCGCTTGACGCAACCTGCTTCTTTAAATTTGCTTCGCTGCCGGGCATGTGGCCCTGGCTGTATGAGCCATTTGTGCCGCAGCGCCCGCTGGAACTGCCGGACGACAGCGACATCTTTAAAGTGCTGCGTGAACGCGACGTGCTTTTGCACCATCCCTATGAAAGCTTTGACCCGGTAGTTAAATTTGTAAGCGACGCTGCCGACGACCCGAACGTACTTGCCATCAAGCAGACGCTTTACCGCGTCAGCGGCAACTCGCCGATAGTTGCAGCCCTCGCCCGCGCTGCCGAAAACGGCAAGCAGGTAACGGTACTGGTAGAATTAAAAGCGCGCTTTGATGAAGAAAATAATATCATCTGGGCACGCAGGCTTGAAGAAGCAGGCTGCCACGTAATTTACGGTTTGATGGGCCTTAAAACCCACGCCAAAATTATTCTGGTTGTGCGCAAGGAAGCAGACGGCATTAAGCGCTATGTACACCTTGGCACAGGCAACTACAACGATAACACGGCCAAACTTTATACCGATATGGGCCTGATGACTGCCAACGACCAGTTCGGCAGCGATGCTTCGGCATTCTTTAATGTACTGTCCGGTTATTCGGACCCGCCGGTATGGAACAAACTGGTTATGGCACCGCTCGGACTGCGCAAAAAGATTTATGAACTTATCGACAACGAAATCAGCATTGTTAAAAAAGACGGCACCGGGCATATCATTGCCAAAATGAACTCGCTGATTGACTACCCCGTTATTCAGAAACTGTACGAAGCTTCCATGGCGGGCGTTAAAATAGACCTTATTATCCGCGGTATCTGCGGCCTGCGCGCTGGTATGGACGGCATCAGCGATAACATTACCGTACGCAGCATTGTCGGCAGGCAGCTGGAACACAGCCGTATTTTCTGGTTCCAGGGCGGCGGCAAGGAACAGCTTTTCCTTTCCAGTGCAGACTGGATGCCGCGTAACCTTAACGACCGCGTTGAACTGTTCTTCCCGGTTGAAACGCCGGCGCATATCGAGCGCATTAAAAAAGTGCTTGATTTGTACCTGCGCGATAATGTCGGCGCGCACATGATGCAATCCAACGGTACTTACCGCCGCGTTACAAACCGCCTGGAGCCTGTTGGCGCACAGAGCACGCTGTATGAATGGGCACTTTTAACGGCAGCTGCCGATAAAATTCCCATGCAGGACCGCCTGCGCCCGATGTATGACCGCGACAAAGCATAACTGGCAGTAAGGCCTGCAATATGGTATAATGTAACATATCAAACAATTGCGAGGCTGACATGGATACAGAAATTTTACAACATATCGGGCATAGCCTGTACAATACCAAACGCTTGAAAGAATGGAAAAGGTACGTTGTTTTCCGTTCCCGCTGCATGCTGCACAGCGAGCAGATTGGCGGCCTGCTGGATTTCTTTGCGGAAACGCCGCTGCGCCGTGATATGCTGCGCCATACAACAAGTTTTGTGGAGCAGGCGACAAGGCAGTTCTTTTACAAAAACTCCACCTATGATGAACGCATCAGCCTTGTTAAAGGGCATGTGGAATTTTTGGAAAGCAAGTTAACCGAAGACGCTCTGCGCAGGCTTTATGCAGAAGGAGAAATGCTGCGCCTGTGGGAAGACAGCTACGAAGAAAAGCCGCTGACGCTGGAATTATGGTTCCACGCCGGGCAGCGCAAGGAAGGCTGCCTTTCGCTGGTGCTGATGTGGGATAAAGAAGCGCTGTATCAGATTATGTTCTGGCTGGCGCCCGGAAAAAACGGCGAACCGGCGCTGTGGATTGGCGCATTGCAGGGAACGCCCAACGGTTCGGAAGTTATTAAAGGGCTGACCAAAGCCTTTTACGGCTACCGCACCAAAAACCTTATTTTTTACGGTATCCGCAACGTGGCGGCGGCATTGGGCTGCGAAAGCATTTACGCCGTCAGCAACGAAGGCTATTATGCCATGAACCATATCCGCGTGGACCGCAAACTGAAAACTTCGCTGGATGCCTTCTGGCAGGAATGTGAAGGAACGCAGCTTGACGATAAGCGTTTTTATAAAATACCCATTCCCGAATACAGAAAATCCATGGAAGAATTGAAGCCTTCCAAACGCGCCCAGCACAGAAGGCGCTTTGCCAAAATGGACGAAATGAAAGATGCCGTGGCGGCAAGCTTTAAGGAATATTTAAAATAACAGCAAAAAACCGGGCTTTGCACTGACGCTTGCCCGGTTTTCAATTAGTTTACTGTTTTTTTAAGCCTTTTTATGATATAATTAATATATATTTTTGCACGGAGGTAATGAAATGAAACAAAAACTCCTTACTTTATTTTTAACGTTAACACTTACTGTTACATCTGCCTTTCCGGGCGTAGCTTTAGCCGCAGCAGGTGACGAAATTTCCGCCAGCGCTGCCATTGAAGCCTCCGCTGCGCCGAAAACAATGTCTGCCAGTGAAAAAATGGGCGCACTGGAAGTTACCCTGTACGGTACGGAACAGGCAGGCGCACTGGTCAGCAGAATGGACAGCCTTGAAGATGACGTTTACGGCACCATTACCACTGACCCTATTTTAAATAGAGTTGATAATTTGTATGATTATATCAACGGTTATGCCGGCAGCGGCGAAGCAAGCTTTTTAACCAAGCTGAACGCCGTTGAATGGCAGTTTACCGAAAGCACGGCAGGCGGCCCGGCCAAAAGCCGTATTGAAGCACTGGAAACCATGCTGAACGGCGAAGTTGGCGCAGGCTCTCTTGCAGGACGTCTTGAAGCACTGGCAAACCTTGCTTTTCAGGACGGCATTGTTGTTGTTGAAACCGTAACTCTGCCGAAAGATTCCGTAATCAAGCTTGAATTTGCCGAAGACCTCAGCAGCAAAACCGCAAAAGCAGGCGATGTTGTAAAATACAAAGTTGCCGACAATGTTTTTGTTAATGATGTGCTGGTACTGCCGAAAGGCGCTGAAGGCGTTGGCAAGGTAACCAAGGTTGTAGGCCCGCGTATGTTCGGCCAGGATGCCCGCATTGATGTTGACTTTGGCTTTATTTACGCTATTGATAATACCCGCGTTAAAGTATTCCTCGGTGATGTTGCCAAACAGGCAGCCGAAACAGTTGCCGGTGCAGCCGGTGCCGCTATCGGCGGTATGGTAGTGCTTGGCCCGGTAGGTATTATCGGCGGTGCTTTTGTAACCGGTAAATCCGTAAATATTCCGGCAGGCTCCACCACCTTTGTACAGGTTAAAGGCGATACCGATATTCAGGGTATGGTTTATCAGGGCAGCAATTAATTAAATAACGGTAAAAATAAACCCCGTTGTCAGTTCTTTGGCAACGGGGTAATTTTTTGTTTAAAATTTTATTCGGCGGTAGCCAGCATTAATTTAATGCGGTTTTCCTGATTTACTTTAGAAGCGCTGGAATCGTAGTCGATAGGCAGGATATTGGCATTTTCGGCAATTTCCTTGATTTTGTTAAGCATGCCGCGCCCGGCTATGTGGTTGGGCAGGCAGCCGAAGGGCTGTGCGCAGATGATGTTGTTGTAGCCGTTTTTGGCAAGTTCCAGCATTTCGGCCGTTAAAAGCCAGCCTTCGCCCATGTTGTTGCCGTAGCCAATAACGCCTTTGGCAAGTGCTTTGGTTTCTTCGTAAGAAGCAGGCGGCTTAAAGGGCGGGGTGGAAAGTGCGGAAAGCATTATTTTTTCGAGGCGTTTTAAATAAAACATGGCCATTTTAGAAACGCCGTATTTTAAAAACTTGCCGCCGTACAGTTTGTAGTCCGTTAAATAAGTATCGGCGCAGTACATAATAAAGTTCAGCAGCCCCGGCAGCATGTATTCGCAGTTCTGCTTCTGTAAAAACTGCTCTAAATTGTTGTTGCCAAGCCCTGCGTATTTAATGTAAATTTCGCCGACAATGCCAACTTTTATTTTATGTTCCGCTTTTTGAGGCAGGGCGGCAAAATCCTCCGCCAGAGCTCGTGAAAGCTGTTTCATTGTTCCTGTAGCCTGCGCTTTGCCTTCCATAAAAGCGGTTTCAAGCCTGTTCAGCCATTTGCCTGCCAGTTCGTCCACCGTGCCTTTAATGGTTTCGTAGGGGCGGGTTTTGTTGGCAAGGTACATTAAAGTGTCGCCGTAAATAATGGCGGCCATAAATTTTTTTATCATGGCAAGGTTAAGCTCAAAGCCGGGTTGTTCGTTCATGCCGTTTACATTAAGGCTGATAATTGGTACATTGCCGAGCCCTGCTTTTTCCATGCCTTTGCGCAAAAGGTATATATAATTGGAAGCGCGGCAGCCGCCGCCTGTCTGGCTGAGCATAACGGCCGTTTTGCTGAGGTCGTATCTGCCGCTTTCCAGCGCGCTTATAATCTGGCCGATAACGAGCAGCGCCGGATAACATATATCGCTGTTAACGTATTTCAGCCCTGTTTCAATAACGTTGCGGCCGGTGTTCTGTAAAATTTCGGCTTTGTAGCCGCAGCTTTGCAGCGCGGAACGCAGCAATGCAAAATGAAACGGCAGCATATTCGGCACAAGTATGGTGTGCGTAGCTTTCATTTCTTTGGTAAAAACCGGTAGCACAGTTTCTGACATAAAAATTGCTCCTTCAAAAATTATTTCAGCATTCAAAGCCCAGTGCCGCAAACAGGCTGCGCAGCCTTATGCGTGCCGCACCAAGGTTTTCAATGTCATCAATTTTTATCTGGGTGTAAATTTTGCCGCTTTCTTCCAGTATGCGGCGGCATTCGTCAGCCGTAATGGCGTCGCAGCCGCAGCCGAAGCTTACAAGCTGAACAAGGTTCATGGCAGGGTTCTGCGCGGCAAATTTAGCGGCGGCATACAGCCTGCTGTGATAGGTCCACTGGTTTAAAACTTCCAGGTCTTTGTTCAAATCTTTGCGGTCAATATTGCCGCTTACAGAGTCTTCACTGATTAAAGCAGCGCCCAGCCCGGTAATAAGGCGGTCTATGCCGTGGTTAATTTTCGGGTCGGTATGGTACGGACGCCCTGCAAGGATAATAACCGGCATGTTTTTGCTTAAGGCTTCTTCGGTTATTTTTTTGCCCTGCTCCTTAACGCGGGCTTCAAAATCCCGGTAAGCCTTAAAAGCGGGGGTAAGCGCGTTTTTAATTTCCGCACTGCTCAAATCCATATAAACGGGGCTTAGCATTTTGTATAATTCTTTGGCCAGCAGTTTTTTGTTTAAAAGGCCAAGGTAATCGTAAAAGAAGTGAATATTTTTTAATTCTTCAATGTTTGCCGCTAAAACTTCGGGGTAATAGGCAACAACCGGGCAGTTATAGCAGTTCTGCGCTGTGTCCTCGTCAACGTTGTAGGTCATGCAGGGGTAAAAAATGCTTGTAATGCCCTGCGCCAGCAGCCATTTTATATGGCCGTGCATCATTTTGGCGGGGTAACATACCGTGTCGCTCGGAATGGTGTTCTGGCCTTTCTGGAAAATGGTTTTGTCATAAATGGGGCTGGTAATTACTTCAAAGCCCAGCTCCGTAAAAAAGGTATGCCAAAACGGCAGCAGCTCATACATGTTAAGGCCAAGCGGCAGGCCTATTTTGCCGCGCCTGCCGGGTACGGGCTTAAATTCTTCCAGCAACTGCAGCTTGTAGCGGTAAAGGTTCAGGCTGTCGTTGGGCGCGCAGTGCGTAACCGGGCGTTCGCAGCGGTTGCCGCTGATATAGGGTTTGCCGTCGGCAAAGATATTTACCGTTAAGTGGCAGTGGTTGCTGCATAAACCGCAGGTAACGGATTTAACCGTATGTGAAAAAGTGCGCAGCTGTTCCGCTTTAAGCAGCGCGGAATCCTGCGGATGAAGTTTGCGGCGTTCCTGCGCATATAAGGCTGCGCCGTAAGCACCCATTAAGCCTGCTATATCGGGGCGCACAACTTCAAGGTTCAGTTCCTGCTCAAAGGCGCGCAGCACACAGTTGTTTAAAAAGGTGCCGCCCTGCACAACAATGTGTTTGCCAAGGTCATCAGGCCCTGAAGGGCGTATAACCTTAAACAGTGCGTTTTTAACAATGCTTATGGAAAGCCCGGCGCTGATATTGGCAACGGAAGCCCCGTCTTTCTGCGCCTGCTTTACGTTGCTGTTCATAAATACGGTGCAGCGGCTGCCAAGGTCAACCGGTTTATCGGCAAAAAGGCCTATTTTGGCAAAATCTTCCGCGCTGTAACCGAGAATACCGGCAAAAGTCTGTAAAAAGCTGCCGCATCCGCTGGAGCATGCTTCGTTTAAAAAGATGTTGTCGATGCAGCCGTTATGTATTTTAAGGCATTTAATGTCCTGCCCGCCGATGTCAAGAATAAAATCGACTTCCGGCAAAAGGCTTTTGGCAGCAATAAAATGCGCCATGGTTTCCACAATGCCGTAATCGGCGTGGAAGGCGTGCTTTATAAGTTCTTTGCCGTAGCCCGTAACGGCAGCGGCAAGTATTTTGCAGTTGGGGTATTTTTCGTAAAATCCGGTCAGGTAATCGCGCACGGCGACAACGGGGTTTCCTTTGTTGCTCTGGTAAAAAGAATCAAGCAGCTTGCCGTCCGGCGCAACTACGGCAATTTTTATGGTTGTGCTGCCGCTGTCGATGCCAAGATAGGCTTCACTGGCGGCTGCAATATCGCCTCGCTGAACGTTGTCGCGGTTGTGGCGCGCAACAAAGGCGTCATATTCTTCAATATTTTTAAACAGCGGCGGCAAATGCTCAAACTGGCGGTTGGCATCCGCAGCGTGCATTTTTTCCGCCAGCGTGGTAAGGTCTACGGTGTGTTCGGCACAAAAAGCGCAGCCCATTGCCACATAATATAAGCTGTTTTCGGGGCAGGTGCCCTGCAAATTTAAAATTTTGTCAAAGCTGGCGCGCAGGCAGCCAAAAAAGGTAAGCGGGCCGCCAAGGTAAAGCACGTTGCCTTTAATGGGGCGGCCTTTGGCAAGGCCTGTTACCGCCTGGCTGGCAACGGCGTCAAAAATGCTTGCCGCAAGGTCATTTTTTTCCGCGCCCTGGTTTAAAAGGGGCTGAATGTCGCTTTTGGCAAATACGCCGCAGCGGCTGGCAATGGTGTAGCGTGTTTTGGCAGTAGCTGCCAGTTTGTCAAGTTCTTCGGCCGGTACATTCAGCAAAGAAGCCATCTGGTCGATAAAAGCCCCTGTGCCGCCTGCACAGCTGTCGTTCATGCGGGCGTCAAAATGCCGCCCTAAAAATAATATTTTAGCATCTTCGCCGCCCAGTTCAATAACAACGTCCGTATCCGGGTTAAGGCGTTCCGTACATATTTTTTCTGCAAAAACTTCCTGCACAAACTGCACGCCGCAGCTTTCGGCAACGCCCATGCCTGCGCTGCCGCTGATGGCAAGACGTGCTGTTTTAAGCCACGGCATCTGCGCAGCAAGTTCATCGAGTATGGTTTTTATTGTTTCCGTAATGCGGCTGGCATGACGGGCATATTTACTGAAAAGCAGTTTTCCGGCATCATCCAGCACGGCTATTTTTACAGTGGTGCTGCCGATATCCAAACCTATCTGCATATAAAATCCTCCATTTAGGAATGACTTTTGCTAATTAATAAAAAATATTGTTTTTAAAATTGCGTCTGCTTTCTATAATAACACAAGTTTAAAATATTTTCCAGTATTTTATTTCTCAAAAGCATATTGTTGAACTGAAATGCGTAATGGTTAGCTTTTGCTTACATCATACTATATATTACACCAATTATTTTATTTGTAAATATTTTTAGTGCAAAAGTTCAGCAGGCGTTTGTAAAAATTTATACTTAAAAAGCATATAAAACAGCCAAATTAAGTATTTGTTTTTAACAATGGCGTTTTTTATAATAAATTTGTTAAAGCGGCTTTAATTATAAAAATTTAAAGGAGAAACTGCATTGTTAAAATCAAACGGTAATTTAATGATATTTATTTTAACCATTGGCGTGTTCAGCATTATCAATACCGAAATGGGCGTTATAGGTATTTTGCCGCTTCTGGCGGAGCGCTTTGGCGTAAGCATACCGCAGGCAGGGCTTTTAATAAGCCTTTTTGCGCTGGCGGTAGCATTTTCAGGCCCGGTTATGCCGCTGCTGTTTTCCGGTATGGAACGCAAAAAAGTGATGCTGCTGGTGCTGGGGCTGTTTGCACTTGGCAATATAGCGGGCATGTGTACGGATAATTTTGCCGTGGCGCTTGCTGCCCGCGTGCTGCCTGCCTTTTTGCATCCGGTGTACTGTTCGCTGGCATTTTCCGTTGCCGGTGCTTCCGTGCCGGAAAAAGACCGGTTAAAAGCCGTTGCCAAAGTTATTGTAGGCGTTTCGGCAGGCATGGTGCTGGGCGTGCCTATAAGCAGCTTTGTGGCGGCCAATTTTTCGCTTGACGCGGCAATGGCGGTATTTGCGGCAGGCAACCTTCTGGCGTTTGCGGCAACGCTTGTTTTTGTGCCGCGTTTGCCGGTACAGTGGCGCGCTTCCTGCAAGGAACAGCTGGTGTTGTTAAAACGCCCGGTGCTCTGGCTTTCTATTGCAGGCATTATTTTTATGAACGGCGCTGTTTTTGGCATATTCGGCTTTTATTCCGGCTATCTTGAACAAATTACGCACCTTTCGTGGAACGATATCAGCGCGGTGCTGTTTATATACGGCTGTGCCAATATTCTGGGCAATATTATCGGCGGCAGGCTGCTTACCAAGGCGCCGCTGCGCACGGCGGTGCTGTTTGCCCCGGCACTGGCGGCCGTATATATGGCGGTGTATTTTACGGGAGCTTACGCACCGGCGGTGGTAGCATTAACGCTTGTATGGGGCATTATTGGCGGCATTAATGTAAATATAAACCAATACTGGATTACCTCTGCTGCGCCGGAAGCACCGGATTTTGCCAACGGCCTGTTTTTAACGGCAGCCAACCTCGGAACAACTTTCGGCACCATGCTGTGCGGCGAAATAATAGCCTCTTGGGGAATGGGCAGCATGGTGTTTGGCGGCATAATTTTTCTTGCGCTGTGTTTTGCGTTTGTGTGCGCAAAAATTTATGCAGGCAGGCCTGCCGGAAACCTACAGCGCGCATAAAAATTTTTGCAGAAAAATTATTGAAAATGCTTGACAAAGCAATGATTAATTTGTATAATTATTTTGTTGCTGGAACGGGATTGACGTTTTAGTAACTGATGTGATCCACTAGCTCAGTCGGTAGAGCACCTGACTTTTAATCAGGGTGTCCCGCGTTCGAGTCGCGGGTGGATCACCATTTTTATTTTATAGCCAAAGCACTGTAATCAGTATTGCAGTGCTTTTTTTATTTGCTGTCGCAGGCATAATAGTAACCCCCTCCGTTTTAACAGCGGAGGGGGTTGTACTTGTGTAAGCGGATTCTTTATTCGTACTTGTTTACTGCGGTTTATTTTAATTTGCTGTATTCTTCGTCGGTAACGGGTTCCAGCCATTCGTTGCTGCTGCCTTCAGCCGGTACTTCAATGGCAATGTGTGCAAACCAGCTGTCCGGTGCGGCGCCGTGCCAGTGTTTAACTTCGGGCGCAATGTTTACAACGTCGCCGGGTTTAAGTTCCTGCGCGGGTTTGCCCCATTCCTGGTAGTAGCCGCGGCCTGCGGTTACCAGTAAAATCTGCCCGCCTTTGTGATGAATATGCCAGTTGTTGCGGCAGCCGGGTTCAAAGGTTACATTGGCTGTGCCCACACGTTCTTTGGTCAGCGGGTTTAAATAGCTCTGGCCGATAAAATACTGCTGGTAAGCCACGTTTTTTTCGCCAAGCCCAAAAATGTTTTCTTTTGCAAATTCTTCAGGTATTGTTTGTTCCTGTGCCATAACAGTATTACCTCCCATAATCATAAATGCGCATAATGCTAATAAAAGTTTTTTAGTTTTCATATGCTTTGCTCCTCTTTCGTAAATTTCCGCCTCCGGGCGGATTTTTTTATTTGCGGAACGGGGAAACTTTTTTATTCTGCCGGTACAACGGCGTTAATGGCGCTGATGGCGTTGAGCGTGCGCGGATAGCCGATGTAGGGCAGCGCTACGGTAACGGCGTCAATTAAATCCTGACGGGTGTTGCCTACGCCAAGGTTACCGTTAACATGTGCTTTGGCCTGCGGGTCGCAGCAGCCGAGCGTGATAATTGCGGTAAAGGTAATCAGCTCACGCTGTTTTAAATCAAGCACTTTGCGGGTGTAGTAATCGCCGAAGCAGTTGCCGCTGAGCCAGTTGTTAATGTGCGCCTGGTCGCCTTTGCCGGAATTTGCAAAACCGCGCATACGGTCGCCGAAAATGTCAACCTGTGTTTGTTCGCCTTTGGCAATGCGGTCGGCGTCGGTAGTTGTGCCCTGGTTTTCCAGCGGCAGTTTTACGCCTGTTTCTTCAAAAGCAATCTGCATTTCAATCAGCGCGGCCTTGCTGCGTGCAAAACCAACATAAGGCGTGCACTGGTAAAGGGTTTCGCGTATTTCTTCGGGCGTTGCCCCGGCATTTAACGCGCCTTTAACGTGAATGCCGATATCTTCCGGAGTATTGTTGGCAGTTAAAACCACCAGCGTCAGCAGCTCTTTTTGTGCTAAAGGCATTTTTACCTGATTGTTCACATCGCTGTAAATAAATTTCTGCATAATCTCGCCAAGTTCCGGCGCACCTTTAATGCTGCACGGATTTTCCGCACCGTAAAGGGCTTTAACGGTGGCGGAGCTTTCTTCCATTCTGTCCTGTGCCATAGCGGCATTACCTCCTATAAGCATGCAAGCGCAAAGCGCAAGCAAAATTCTGGCTGTTTTTTTCATAATAATCCCTGCCTTTTTAGCCTGCCCTGGGCAGGATTTGTTTTTACGCCTTTATTATAAAAGTTGAAGACGGCTCTAAGTCAATGGCTGTTGAAAAATGTTCATAAAAAATTCTTATAAATAGCATTAAAAATAGAATTTGTTTTGAGTTTAGTCTGTTGTATATGATAGTAAATAATTAAAAAACATGCTTTTATGCGGCAAGGAAAGGCTTTGTAGCAAAAATAAGAAAAGTTTTTGAAAAATTTGCGTAACGGCTTGACTGAAAGTAAAGTCAAAACTTTACAATAAAAATACAGTTCCTGAGAGAGGAGGGGCGGCTTATGCTGCTGAGGCAGATTAAATATTTTGTAACCGTAGTGGACACCGGCAGCTTTACAGAAGCGGCCGAAGAATGTTTTATATCGCAGTCGGCAATATCCCAGCAGATATTGTCGCTGGAAAAAGAACTGGAGGTACAGCTTTTGGTGCGCAGCACGCGCCGCTTTACGCTGACTGAACCCGGAAAATACCTGTACAGCCACGGCAAAAAACTGCTCGGCGAAACGGAAAAACTTAAAAACGGCACCATTGCCGCTGCTGCCGGGCAGGAAGGCAGCCTGAAAGTGTGTTATATTAACAGCTTTGCCGATGACCGTTTGTATAAGGCGGTAAGCATGTTTAAACAGCAAAACGCAGGCGTGCGCCTGAATGTAAGCGGCGGCACGCATTTTAAAGAAATGTATGTCGGCAAAAGCCTGCCCACTTACGACAGCATGATTGTGCTGTCGCATTTTAAGGGGCACGCTGCGGGCGGCTACGGCGGTTCGCTTAAAAACATCGCCATTGGCTGTGCCGATGCCAAAGTAGGCAAGGCCATGCAGCACAATGCCGATTTTTCCATCCGCGGGGCGCATTTTATGGAGCACATGGCAGAGGCAGGCAAAGCAGTAACGGATTTTTTCGGCAAACGCATTGCCTATATTAATGTGCTTAACAGAATGTCCGTGCGCTGCGACTGCGCCGGGCCTGATGCGGAAGAACCGACCATCGGTGATATCGGCATGGTGGCTTCCACCGATTTACTGGCGATTGGCCAGGCGTGCGTGGACATGGTTTATGACAAACCGGGCGGCGACAACAAAGACCTGATTGAGCGCATTGAAAGCCGCGAAGGCCTGCGCCAGTTAAGTTACATGAAAGAACTGAAAATGGGTAACCCCAATTATGAACTTATCAGCATTGATTAAGGCGCTTTGTATAGTATAAGTAAAACGAAGGTTAGCCCGAGATTAAATTTTAAATAAGGCTTGACTTAGAGTTAGCTGCAAGTGTTACTATATATGTAGCAAAGCATAAAACTTATAATAAAGCGGCTGCAAGGAGGAATTATTATGTTTGGTTTAGGCTTACCCGAACTTTTGCTTATTTTGGTTATAGGGCTTATCTTTTTTGGCCCCGGCAAACTGCCGGAAATCGGTTCTGCCCTTGGCAAAAGTATGAAGGAATTTAAGCAGGCTGTAAACAGCACGGAAACAGAAATAAAAAAAGCCGGTGAAATTACCGAAAGCGCAGAAACCAAAGAAGCTGTGCCTGCCGGAACGGAAGCTGCGCAGGCAGAAGCTAAAAAATGACGGCGCAAGCTATGGATAATGGCCGTCCGTTAGATAACAATGATGAGGCAATGACCTTAACGGAACATCTGGGCGAACTGCGGCGCAGAATTCTGCACAGCCTGGCGGCGCTTGCCGCAGGCACGCTGGTAAGCAGCTTTTATATTGATGAAATTGTGGCAGTGCTGACGGCGCCTGCCACCAATTTGTATTATATGCGCCCGGCGGAAGCGTTTTTTATTTACATAAAAATAGCGCTTGCCTGCGGCGTGCTGCTTGCGGCCCCGGTTTTGTTTTATGAACTGTGGGCGTTTCTGGTGCCGGCCCTAACCGGTAGGGAGCGTTCGGCGCTGATGCTGTTTGTGCCTTCGTCGGTGCTTTTGTTCTGGGCCGGCATTGCTTTTGCATACTTTTTTGTATTTCCGCAGGGGCTGCACTTTTTTACAACCTTTGCAGGCGGCAATATTGCACCGATGCTTTCGATAGAAAGCTATCTGGACTTTTTCCTGATGCTGGTTGTGCCTTTCGGTTTTATTTTTAACCTGCCCATGGTGCTTATTGTGCTGGCGCAGATGGGTGTGGTAAGTTCTGTTTTGCTGAAGCGCGGGCGGCGCTATATGGTGGTTGCTTCGTTTATTTTAGCGGCAATCATTACGCCGACGCCTGATGTGGTAACGCAGACACTTCTGGCAGTGCCGATGATTTTATTATATGAAGGCAGCAGGGTATTTATTAAACTTGTGCTGCGCAAATAATATAAAATAAAAATCTTCTTCCTTTTCTGGAAGAAGATTTTTTATGCACCGTTAAAAGTGCAGGTTTAACTTTTTATGGGGTGTTACAGGTTCAGGCCTGCCAGCCATTTTTCGGTAGCTGCGGTATCGTCCGGGTAAGCGCGGATGCCTTCAATAACATTTGCGCCTTTAAACCATTTGTTAATGTCCGGCGTGCTGTCGCTGATGGGGCTGCCGCCGCTGGTGCAGAAGGTGATGACGGTTTTGCCGCTGAAGTCATAGCTGTCGGCAAAGGTTGCTACTGCCATCGGCGCGGTGTACCACCAGATGGGGTAACCTACAAAAACAACGTCGTACTGAGCCATGTTTTCCACTTTGTTTTTCAGTGCAGGGCGGGCGTTATCAGCTTTTTCCTGCTTTGCAAGTTCCGTTGTTTCGCGATAAACGGAAGGATACGGGGTTGCGGTTTCGATTTTGAAAATATCGGCGCCGGTTTTGCTCTGGATAAGCTGTGCTACTTTTTCGGTATTACCGGTATGGCTGAAGTAGGCTACGAGGATTTTTTTGCTGCCGTCAGCTGCCGGTGCAGCCGTTTCCGTTTTGGCGGCGGGTGCCGGTGCGGATTGTTCCGCTGCTCCGCCGCAGGCGGTTATGCCCAAAGCAAGTACGGCCATCATCAAAGCACAAAGAAATTTTTTCATATTCATCTCTCCTTTAATTTTTTATTTAAGGCTGAACGGATTGCGGTTTTCCGTCAGCGGTTAAACTTTTACGGCGGCGCTTAAAATACACGCTGCCGCAGAGCCAGGCTGCCAGTGCAAAGCCGCCCAGGCATGTGCCGCCGCAGCTGCCGCAGATACCCGTGCAGCCTCCGGCAGCGCCGCTTGCAGCGGTTCCAAGCGGTATACCGGCACCAACGGCTAAATTTAAAAGTTTATCTTTTGGCGTTGTTAAAACATTCTTTTTCATAATCTGCCGCCTCCTGTTGTAATGGCTTTTATGGGGCAGTTATGCTGGCATACGCCGCATTTTATGCACAGGCTTACGTCATTTTTAATGCTGCCGTTTTTAAGGCTCATGGCGCGCATGGGGCAGTTTTTAACGCAAAGGCGGCATTTTACGCATTTTTCGCTGTTAACCTGTATTTTGGAGGCTATTCCCAGTTTGCTGCCGATGATGAAAAACAGACTCTGCATTGCTCCCTGCGGGCACATAAAGCGGCAGTAGCCGCGCCCGCCTTTGGTAAACAGCCCAAACAGCACCGGGTATAAAAAGCCTGTTGCGGCAAGCGGCACGGTAAACGAAATGGCCGCGCCGAAAAGGACGCTTACAAGACTGTCGAACAGATAAAAGTTGCAGTAGGCGCAGGGGTAAAAGCCGTACCACAGCGGCAGCAGCATATAGCCAAGCAGCATGCAGAAGCGGATATAAGGCACCGGCACATATTTTTCCCATTCAATCTGCCAGCGTTCCGGTACCAGATGGCTGAGGCTTTCGGCAAAATAACCGGCCACGCACAGCCTGCCGCAGAAAAACGGGCCGAACAGCAGGCACAGCAGCCAGAAAAGCAAAGTTGATACCAGCATTAAATTGTTGAGCTCGAAAAATCCGCCGGTAAAAATTTCTGCCGTAGGTATGCGCGGGCAGAAAGCGTGCGGCAAAAACGCCGGCTGCACGTTTAAAACGTTTTCCAAAAAGCGGCGGTACAGTTCAAACGGGGCGTATAAAAGTGCAAAGCCCAGTAAATAGCCCGCCGCCCGCTGAGCCGTAAAAGAAAGGAGTGAAGGTTTGCTGTTGTTCTGCATAATTTTTCCCTGCCTTTAGTTTAACAGTTGAAGTACGCTTTAAGTCAATAGCAAAAGCACCGGCATGATGCTCCCGGTGCTTTTATTATAATGTAGGCAAAGGCAAAAATTCCAATGCTTATCTTTGAGATTGGTTCATGCTTAAAAAGCATTTTGCATGGCTGATGAATTTTTCGGCGGCGGGGCTGCAGATAAATTATGTTTATCAGGCATGATAAATCATGAAATACAAGTATTGGACGCAGCTTTAAGGTGAGTTTTATAATTAAAGCAACAAAAAACTAATGCAGGCAGGCGGGTGATGATAATGAATAAAAAACCGGTTAATACAGATGAGCAGCGCACGGAGGCACTGGCTGCATCGTTAAGCAGCACCGGGCTTGATGCCTTCAGCATCAGCCGCTTTTTAAAGCTGCTGGCAGAGGGCGGCTCGGCCGGGCCGATAAAAATTCTGCGCAGGCACCGCCTGGACCTCTTGGAAGAAATACACAGCAAACAAAAATCGCTGGATTTGATAGACTATATTATTTATAAAATCCATCAGGGAACATTGTAAGGAGGGGCTGAAAATGACAATTAAAGAGATTGCCGCAAGAACCGGCGTATCGGCAGACACATTAAGATATTACGAGCGCATGGGCATTATACCCGCCGTACCGCGCACCAGCGGCGGCGTACGCAATTATGACGAAAATTTTGTGGAATGGGTTGCCTTCATTCAGACTTTAAAAGGCGCTGGCATGTCACTGGAGGCCATTGCCGATTATATAAACCTTGCCAAGCTGGGCGAACAGACCTGCCAGCAGCGCAAAAAAATACTGGCGCAGGCGCGTGATATGCTGCTGCAAAAAATAGAGGCTTTGCAGAACATGGCACGTTTGGCCGATTATCAGCTGATGAGCTATGACACGGTATTGCGCCCGCGTACAGACAGCCTTGTAGGGGCTTTTACAAGCGCTTGAAATTTTGCTTGACATGGACTGAACTTCAAGTAGTAGGATATAACTGACAGCAAAATTATGGCTAAAGGAGCGAATGCAAAATGAAAAAAATGACAAGACGCGACTTTTTAAAAGCAGCCGGAACTGCCGCTGTCGGTGTTGCGGCGTATAATCTTGAGGGGGTAAGAAACGTGTTTGCAGCAGGCGAAGGAAGCGTAAAGGTTTCCGCAAACGGCGGCGCAGGCAGCCGTGCCAAAGTATATTTCAGCAAAAACATCAACGCTGATACTCTTATTAAGCTTTATGATATGATTAACGAAGGCATTTACGGCAAGGTTGCAATTAAACTGCATACCGGCGAACCGCACGGCCCGAACATTCTGCCGCGTGAAATGGTAAAGGCTTTTCAGGCACATGTGCCCAACAGCAATATAGTTGAAACCAACGCCCTGTACGAAGGCGGGCGTGATACTACCGAAAAGCACCGCGCTACCATTGCCCTTAACGGCTGGGATTTCTGCCCGGTTGATATTATGGACGAAGAAGGCACCGTTATGCTGCCGGTACGCGGGGGCAAGCACTTTAAAGAAATTTCCATGGGCGGGCATATCGTTAATTACGATTCCATGATTGTATTAACCCACTTTAAAGGCCACGCCATGGGCGGTTACGGCGGCAGCATGAAGAACATTGCCATTGGCTGCGCCGACGGCAAAATTGGCAAAGCAATGGTACACGGCGTTTACGGCCAGCCGCTGCCGGAGGACTGGAACGCTTGGCCTGCCAAAGAAATGCTGATGGAAAACATGGCTGAATCTGCCAAAGCAACCATTGATTATTTCGGCAAGCACATTGTATTTATTAACGTAATGCGCCGTATGTCCGTAGACTGCGACTGCGCGGGCGTTGCAGCAGCAGAGCCGACCATTCCGGATATCGGCATTCTGGCATCTACCGACCTTCTGGCGATTGACCAGGCCAGCATTGACCTTGTTTACGCACAGCCCGAAAAATACCGCCACGATTTGGTAGAGCGTATTGAAAGCCGCCACGGGCTGCATCAGCTTGTTGCCATGCGCGAACTGAAAATGGGCAACCCGCAGTATGAACTTATCAGCATTGACTGATGATTGCAGCGGTTTATAACAGCATAATAGTTTAAAGATAAAAATACCCCAAAGGCATAATGCTTTTGGGGTATTGCTTTTAACATTTGGAGAAGTGTTTTTGTGTGTAAAGCAGCAATAATTGTAAAATAACTGAAATAAAATGGTCGGCAATTTTGCAGTAGACATATTTTCCGGTTTTTCTGGTGGTTAAAATATGTACTTCTTTTAATAGCCGGATTTGATGGGAAACAAGGGATGCGGATGAATGTAACTTTACGGCAATTTCGCTTATAGTTCGTTCCTGTGCGTCCGATAACAGCAAAAGCAGGCGCATACGGTTATAGTCTCCAAGTATTTTGCAAAGCTCAGAAGCATTTAAAATGGAAAATTCTTCATGTAAAATCGGTTCATACATAATTGTGCGTCATAAATATTAAGCTGCTTCTGCCGCAGGGGTGATGCTGCTTTTTACAGCTGCTGCACATGCCTGTTCTTTTTTGTATTTATTTACGTTAAGCGCGCGCACGGCGTTTAAAATGGCAATGACGGATACGCCGACATCAGCAAAAACAGCCGCCCACATGGAAGCATAGCCCAGCGCGCCCAGTGCCAGTACGGCAATTTTAATGCCGATTGCGAAGATAATATTCTGGCGCACAATGCCCAAAGTTTTGCGGGCAATTTTAATGGCGGCGGCAATTTTGGAGGGTTCGTCCGTCATCAGTACGATGTCCGCCGCTTCAATGGCGGCGTCGCTGCCCAGCGCGCCCATGGCGATGCCGACGTCGGCGCGTGCCAGCACCGGCGCGTCGTTAATGCCGTCGCCCACAAAGGCAAGCTTGCCGCGGTTGCTGCGCTTATGCAGCGCTTCCAGCAGGCGTTCAACGTGTTCAACCTTATCTGCGGGCAAAAGCTGTGTAAAGGCGCGGTCAAGGCCGAGCCGTTTGGCAATTTTCTGCCCTACTGCGTTGCTGTCGCCGGTAAGCATTACTGTTTCGCGCACACCGCAGGTTTTAAGCATTTTAATGGCGGCGGCAGCGTCGGCTTTTACTTCGTCCTCGATTAAAATATAACCGGCAAATTTACCGTCAACGGCGGCGTAAATAACCGTGCCTGCTTCGGTGCAGGGTGTGTAGCTGATTTTTTCGCGCTGCATAAGTTTACCGTTGCCGCACAGTACGGTTTGCCCGCCTATAACGGCGCGCACGCCGTGGCCTGCAATTTCTTCTATATTTTTAACCATGCCGTGCTTAATATCCTTGCCGTAAGCGCGCTTAATGGAAAGGGAAATGGGATGGTTGGAATAATCTTCCGCATAAGCGGCGAGCTCTAAAAGTTCAGCGCTGCTCATGCCAACCGGCTTAATGGAAGTAACGGCAAAGGAGCCTTTGGTTAAGGTGCCGGTTTTATCAAAAACAACGGTTTCGGTATCGGCAAGCGCTTCTAAATAATTGCTGCCCTTAACCAGCACGCCGCATTTGGAAGCGCCGCCAATGCCGCCGAAGAAGCTGAGCGGAATGGAGATAACCAGCGCACACGGGCAGCTGATAACGAGAAAGGTCAGCGCGCGGTAAATCCAGCCGGAAAACGGCTCGTTTAAAACATAGGGCGGAATGGTAGCCAGCAGCAGCGCCGCAAAAACAACAATTGGTGTGTAAAACTTGGCAAAGCGGGTGATAAAGTTTTCGCTGCGCGCTTTTTTCTCGCTGCTGTTTTCCACCAAATCCAAAATTTTGGCAACGGTCGATTCACCGAACTCTTTGGTGGTTTTAATTTTTAAAATGCCGGTCTGGTTAATGCAGCCGCTGATAACTTCCATGCCTTCCTCAACCTCGCGCGGCAGCGATTCGCCGGTGAGGGCGGAGGTATCAAGCGCGCTGCGCCCGCTGATTATTTCGCCGTCGATAGGTACGCGCTCGCCCGGTTTAACGGTAATAATTTCGCCGACAGCAACTTCGTCGGGGTCAACCTGCACCAGTTCGCCGTTTCGTTCTACATTGGCGTAGTCCGGGCGGATATCCATCAGCGCGGTAATAGACTGGCGTGAGCGCGAAACGGCATAGCTCTGGAACCATTCGCCAATCTGGTAAAACAGCATAACGGCAACGCCTTCGGAATATTCGCCCAGCGCGAAAGCACCGGCGGTGGCAACGGTCATTAAAAAGTTTTCGTCAAACGCTTCGCCCTGACGGATATTGCAAAAGGCTTTCCAGATAATATCCCAGCCGATAATAATGTAGCTTATGCCGAACAAAGCGAATATAATATAAGCAGGAACTTCTGCAAACAGCGGCAGCAGCATACCGGCGGCAAATAAAATTGCGGCGGCGGTAATGCGCTGCAAAAGCTTTTTCTGTTTTTTGGTCATATTAAAATCTCCTTACAAAAAGACTGCAATAAAATGCACTTTTGTTTTATTGCAGCCTGACTAATGTATTTAAATAAATGTTATAACTCCAGCGTTTCACCGTCTGCCGGAATATAAAAATCTTTGTTAAGTTTATTGTCGGTGATAAATGCACGCAGGCCGTCACGGCTTAAGGTTGCGTGCCCAACGGCATCCATATGGGTGGCAATTACTGCGGCATTGGGGGCATAGCTGCGCAGTGCGGCAATATCTTCCGTACCCATAATAATCGGTCCGCTGTGTATAAGCTGTGCCGCCGCGGCGTTGACGATAATAATTTCCGGGGCAAATTTATCAACGGCATTTTTTACAAAATCACACCAAATGGTATCGCCTGCAAGATAAACGGTTTTTTCGCCGGCGGCTTTAAACACAACGCCCATAGCGTCGGGACGGAAACCGAATTTTTTATAATAAGGCATTGTTGTATCCGGTTTGCCGTGGATACATCCGGTTTTATAAAGTGTTATGCCGTTAAAAATAATGCCTGTTTCTTTTAAAACTTCCACATCCGTAAAGCCAAATTTACGCATAAAGTTTTCGTCATATTCGTCCTGAACAAAAATTTTTATGGCTTTTGGCAGGGCTTTGGCTGCAAATTCATCTATGTGGTCGATATGCGAATGTGTTACAATAACAGCATTAAGGTTTCTGGTTATTTCATCTTCAGGCATTGGCAGCTCAACAAGCGGCCAGCGTTTATCGGGTGTAAAGCATTCGGGGATGGGGTCAAAATAATCTTTGGGCGCAAACAGCGGGTCAATCAAAAATCTGCTGCCTGCGTAAGTAATAATTGCCGTTGCGTTTCTAATCTGCTGAAAATTCATAGTATAACTCCTTACGCTTTAACAGTAACGTCGGGCTCGATTTTGTTGATGAGCTTAACGGCTTCGTCAAGCACCTGTGCAAATTTGTCATCCGGTGCTTCCAGTGTCATTTTTTGTTCCATTAAGCTTACGCTTGCATTGGTTACGCCGTCGAGTTTTTTAACGTCATCTTCATTTTTGGCGGCGCAGTTAGCGCAGTCAAGGTCAATAAGTTTAACAGATTTTTTCATAGCGGAACACTCCTTAAATTTATATTGTTTATAATTTTATATTTGAGCAACTGCTCATGTATTTATTATAAATAAACGCCTGTCAGCCGCAAGGCTTTTACAGGCAGATTGTTCCGTTTGGGACAGGAAAAAATCTTTTTGGGGCTAAAAGGCGGTGTTGGTGATGAATTATATAAAAGATAACGGTATGATGGAAAAACTGCCGTTTTGGAAGTTTGGCGGCAAAAGCAGCAGCGCTGAAAAATACCTGTTTGAAAATGAAAACGGCAGCGGGCAGATACTGCTTTATAATGTACTGCCGGGGCTTAAGCTGGCAGTGACCGAATTAAACGGCAGCACCATGAATTTTTATCATCCTGCCGTCAGCGGCGTTATGCAGGTTAATTACTGCCTGAACGGGCGTATGGGCTGGGTGATGCAGGGCGGCAGAAGCATTTATCTTGGCCAGGGTGATGTATCGTTTCATATGATGGACTGCTGCACCGTATCGGGCATAACCTTGCCTTTGGGGCATTACAGCGGTATTGCACTGTTTGTGGATTTAAATATGGCTGCGCAGCCTTTTGCTGAAACGTTAAACCTTTCGGAGGTGAATTTACCTGCCTGGGCAGAAAAGTTTTGCCGCGGCGGCGAAGTTACGGTTTGGCCGGGTGCTGCGGAAATTGCAGATATGTTTGCGCTTTTGCCGCGTGTAAAAAGCGAGTACCGGCAGGCGTATTTTAAATTGAAAGCGCAGGAAATGCTTTTATTTTTGGTTATGTACGGTGTTCCGCATCTTAAAACGGCCGAAAGCTGCGAGGAACGTTATATGGAAATTATAAAAATGATTCACGCTAAAATAACCGGCAGCTGGCAGGAGCATTATACCATTGAACAGCTTGCCCGCGAATATTCCATTAATGCTTCTGTGCTGAAAAAAGTATTTAAAATGGTGTACGGCAAACCTGTGGCACAGTATATGAAGGAATACCGTATGAGGAAAGCGGCGGTGCTTTTGGTTGCAGGCAGCAGCAGCGTGGCAGAAATTGCAGCGGCAGCCGATTACGGCAGCCAAAGCAAATTCGCGGCGGCGTTTAAGCAGGTAATGCAGCTTGCGCCGTCAGAATACCGTATGCGTTATAGTAAACAGTAATTTGACAATGTTTTTTAGTTTGGTATAATATAAAGAAAGAGACAGCCGATTGGTGGAACGTCGGCTCTCCCTGTTAGAATTTATAGTTCAGAAGGAAGCCGCGTACCGCCAGTATGCGGTTTCTTTTTATCTTAAAGTATTGTTACTTTTTAGATAAGCAGATAACAGCAACGAGTGCTCCGAAAGCAATCATCAAAGATAATGCTTCGTAAACAGTCATGCCATCACCTCCCTTTGCGGAAGGAACCGACTCGGCTATCTCGCGGAAATTATTATAGCATATAAACATTAAGCAGACAAACTATCCGTTTAAACGGACAGAATGCCTGCTTTTAGTTTTTGGCGTTTTGCTACGGTATTTAAGTTTTGCTTTAATCCTTGCAGTGGCAGGTGCCGGGCTGCGCCGTCATACTGCACGAAGGGCATTTGCCCTGGCTCTGCATTAAACCGCTGCCCCATTCGTACATGGCTTTAAGAATTGGAAAGAGGCTTTCGCCCAGCTCTGTAAGGGAATATTCCACTTTAGGCGGCACAACGGGGTAAACCTTGCGGTTAATAAGCCCATCCTGTTCCAGTTCGCGCAGCTGCTGCGTAAGCATTTTAGGCGTTGCTTCCGGCACAAGCTGGCGCAGCTGGTTAAAGCGCAGCACGCGCCCCGATAAGTGCCAAAGCAGAAGCGCTTTGTATTTGCCGCCGATAAGGTGCAGCGTGGCTGCAACGGGGCAGTTTACGTTGATATTCTTTTCCATAATTATGCTCCTAAGTATCTTTTTGGGTACTATATCACCAAATAGTGCATTCTTGATTAAAAGATATTGTATTAATATAATAATAACAGGAATAAAAAAGAGCGTCAATGAAGTGTTATATAAGGAGCAGCGCTATGAAAAAAGAACAGTTTAACGTTACCGGCATGACCTGTGCCGCCTGCAGCGCCCGCGTGGAAAAAGCTGTGGGCAGACTGCCGGGCGTGGATAAAATAGCCGTTAATTTATTAAAAAACAGCATGGTGGTTGAATATGATGAAACGGCACTCGATACGCAGAAAATAATCGGTGCCGTTACAGAAGCCGGATACGGCGCAGAGCTGAAAGAAGCTGTACAGCAGGGCAAAGCCTCTAAATCAATGCAGGCTTCGGCAAACGATATTGCACGGCAGGAGTATGAGGCGGTAAAAAAACGCCTGAAACTTTCACTGGTGTTTGCCGTGCCGCTTTCCTATATCTCCATGGGGCATATGATGAGCTGGCCGCTGCCGGAGATTTTCCTCGGCGTGGAAAATGCGATGATTTTTTCGCTGACGCTTTTATTGCTGGTTGTTCCGGTAGTGTTTATTAATTTTAAGTTTTTCCGCGTTGGGTTTAAAACTCTTTTTGCGGCTTCGCCGAATATGGATTCCCTTATTGCCATTGGTGCGTCGGCTTCGCTTGTTTACGGTGTGTATGCGCTTTATAAAATTGCTTACGGTTTTGGGCACGGCGAATTGGCGCTGGTACACCGGTTTTCGATGGACTTGTATTTTGAATCCGCGGGTATGATTTTAACGCTGATTACCTTTGGCAAGTTTCTGGAAGCGCGAGCCAAAGGCAGAACGAGCGACGCGATTACCAAGCTGATGGATTTGGCGCCGAAAACAGCCGTTGTTGAGCGTGACGGCGCAGAGCTTGAAATAACCGTTGAAGAAGTTGAAAAAGGCGATATTCTTGTGGTGCGCAGCGGCATGAGCGTGCCAGTGGACGGTGTTTTAACCGAGGGGCATGCAGCGGTTGACGAATCGGCAATTACCGGCGAGAGCATTCCGGTGGAAAAGGAACCCGGGAGCAAGGTTACCGGGGCAACGGTTGTAAAATCGGGCTTTTTTAAAATGCGTGCCGACAGGGTTGGCGAAGATACCACGCTGGCGCAGATTGTGCGTCTTGTGGATGACGCTACAAGTTCCAAACCGCCCATTGCCAAAATGGCGGATAAAGTAAGCGGCGTGTTTGTGCCTGCCGTTATCGGCATTGCGCTCGTGACGGCGGCGGTATGGCTTTTGCTCGGCGAAAGCTTTGAGTTTGCACTCTCCAACGCTATTGCGGTGCTTGTAATAAGCTGTCCGTGCGCGCTGGGGCTGGCAACGCCTACGGCAATTATGGTGGGCACCGGGCGCGGTGCGGCCAGCGGTGTTTTGATTAAATCGGCGGAAGCGTTGGAAACGGTGCACGAGGTTAACACCATAGTGCTGGATAAAACCGGCACCATAACGCAGGGTGAGCCCGGAGTGACGGACGTTTTATACAGCAAAAGCGCCGGTGAAGCGCTGCTTGTTAAAACGGCGGCGTCGCTGGAAAAATATTCCGAACACCCGCTGGCGCAGGCGATTGTAAAATATGCTGAACAAAAAAATGTGCAGCTTGCGCCGGTAACAGGCTTTGCGCAGCAGGCCGGGCGCGGCATTAAAGGCGTAATGGAAGGCAAGGGCTGTTTTGGCGGCAACCGCAGAATGCTGGAAGAAGCCGGGCTTTATGATGATAACGTAAAAATGCTGGAAGAAAAACTGGCGGCCGAAGGCAAAACACCGCTGTTTTTTGCCCGTGACGGCATACTGCTCGGCATTATTGCCCTGGCAGACAGGGTAAAACCTACAAGCCGCGCGGCCATAGAAGAAATGAAGCGCATGGGGCTGGAGGTAGTAATGCTTACCGGCGACAACGCGCGCACGGCGCAGGCCATACAGAAAGAGGTAGGCGCGGACCGCGTAGTGGCAGAGGTTTTGCCGCAGGATAAGGAAACGGAAATACGCCGTTTGCAGCAGCAGGGCAAAAAAGTTGCCATGGTTGGCGACGGCATTAACGACGCACCTGCACTGGCGCGTGCCGATGTGGGCATTGCCATTGGCGCCGGTACGGATATAGCCATTGAATCGGCAGATTTGGTGCTGATGAAAAATGACCTGCTGGATGTTGCCGGTGCTGTTCAGCTTGGGCACGCGGTAATACGCAACATTAAGCAGAACCTGTTCTGGGCGCTGTTTTACAATGCCATCTGTATTCCGGTGGCGGCGGGCGTGTTCTATCCGTGGCTCGGCATTAAGCTCAGCCCCATGCTGGGCGCGCTGGCCATGAGCTTCAGTTCCGTTTTTGTTGTAACCAATGCCCTGCGCTTAAGGTTTTTTAAACCGGTGTATGCGGCAGATACCGGCGCGGATATGCCCGGCGCTGCTGCGCACGAATGCAGGGTTGAGGCAGTAGATATATTAAACACCAACAAAAAAGAAAGGGTTGATACCATGAAAAAAGTACTTGATATTGAAGGCATGATGTGCCAGCACTGCGTAGCACATGTAAACAAAGCATTAAGCGGCATTGAAGGCGTGGAAGCCGTTGAAGTTTCGCTGGAGAACAAAAACGCAGCCGTTACGCTTGCTGCTGATGTTGCCGATGAGGTTTTAACCAAAGCCGTTGTTGACGCAGGCTATGAAGTAAAAGGCGTTAAAACATTATAAAAAAACAGCCATTCGGTGTGGAAGGGCTGCAAAGAAGCAGTGCCGGGCGGTGTGTTCCGGCGCTGTTTTTTTATGCTGTTTTATGGCGGATTAAACTTTACTGTTTAAGCGTGCTTGCCCATGTTGGTTAAAAATTCAACCGTGGCAGGGTCGTAATGAGAGAAGAACAGGCTCCTGCCGGTATCGAGCGCACGGATTTTTGCCATATCGTCATCGGAAAGTTTAAAATCGAAAATATCAAAGTTCTGCACCATGCGGTCTTTGTGTACGGATTTGGGTATAACAACCACGCCGCACTGAATTAAAAAGCGCAGTGCAACCTGTGCTGCCGATTTATTGTACTTTGCGGCAACTTCGTTTAAAACGCCGTTGGTAAAAAAGCCGTTGCGCCCTTCGGCAAACGGGCCCCACGACTGGTGCGTTACGCCGTATTTCTGCATAATGGCGTGGGCGGTTTGCTGCTGCCAGAAAACATGGGTTTCAACCTGGTTTACCATCGGCGCAATTTCGGCAAACTGGCACAGGTCAATCAGCCTGTCGGGGTAAAAGTTGGCAACGCCGATAGCGCGCAGCTGCCCGTTTTTGTAGGCTTCTTCCATGGCGCGCCAGGTGCCGTAATAATCGCTGAACGGCTGGTGAATTAAGAGCAGGTCAATGTAGCTTGTTTTAAATTTACGCAGCGATTCTGCAATGGAGGCCTTTGCTTTTTCATAACCGGCATTGGCAATCCAGATTTTGGTGGTAATAAAAAGTTCTTCGCGCGGCACGCCGGATTTTTCAATCGCATTGCCGACGCCTTCTTCGTTGTGGTAGGCCTGCGCGGTATCAATGGAGCGGTAACCGCAGCTGATGGCATCCAGCACGCAGCGTTCGGTATCCGCTTCCGGTATCTGGTAAACGCCGTAGCCCAGCATGGGCATTTTAATTCCGTTGCTTAAAGTTGCATATTCCATGGTTCTTCCTCCTGTTTTAACGTTTTATAACGCGGGTGCCGCCAAACACATTGCTCATTGTCATGTTGTCCAGTGCTTCGTCAATGGCGGCAACTTCTCCGGCGCTAAGCACAATATCTGCGGCGCCGAGGTTTTCGGCAAGGCGGTTTAATTTGCGTGTGCCGGGAATTGGTACAATGTAAGGCTTTTTATTAAGCATCCACGCCAGTGAAATTTGCCCCGGCGCGGCGTTTTTTTCTTTGGCGGTTTCTTCAAGCAGTGCCAGCAGGTTTCCGTTCTGCGCAAAGGCTTCTTTTTTAAACTGCGGCATGGCGCTGCGGTAATCTTCTTTGGGGTCAAATTTGCTTTCCGCCGTGTATCTGGCGGTTAAAAAGCCGTTAGCCAGCGGGCTGAAAGCCACAAGGCCGATGTTTAATTCTTCCAGCACGCCAAAAAACGCTTCGTAATTGCGGAACATCATGGAGTAGCGGTTTTGAATGGCCGTTACCGGGCAGATTTTATGCGCGCGGCGGATGGTGTCTTCCGTTACTTCGGAAAGGCCCCAGTGGGTGATTTTGCCTTCTTCGATAAGCCTGCTCATTGCGCCTGCCACTTCCTCCACAGGAACGGAAGGGTCCTGACGGTGCTGGTAGTAGAGATCGATATGGTCGGTATGCAGGCGTTTCAGAGAGCCTTCAACGGCTTTGCGGATGCTTTCGGGGCGCGAATCGGGAATAACCGGTTTGTTTACGTCGGGGTCATTCCAGTCGAAGGTAATGCCAAACTTGGTGGCAAGTACAATTTTATTGCGGTAAGGCTTTAAGGCAGGCCCCAGCAGTTCTTCGTTGTCGTGCGGGTTTTCCGGCGTGCCGTACAGTTCTGCGGTGTCAAAAAAGGTGTAGCCCATATCAACGGCGCGTGCTAAAAGCTCTGTCATTTCTTTTTTATCGGCGGGAGCGCCGTAAGCATGGCTCATGCCCATGCAGCCAAGGCCGACGGCACTGACGGTTAAGTCTTTTCCTAAAGTTCTGTATTGCATAGTCTGTTCTCCTTGTTTTTTTACAGGCGTCCGGTTTCTCTTTGCCAGAGCTGCCAAGAGTTGACGATATTCTGAAAAAGTATGTAGCTGCTGGGCGCGATGGAAATTACCGGCGAAAGGTAGGTGTAAGCCACCCAGATGGCAAGCGGCAGCGTCCATTTTTTGGCAAAGGCAATCAGTTTTGCCATCATAACCCATCAGGGCTTTGTGCTATATTGCTGCAAGTTTTAAGCTGCATTTTTAAAACCATAATAAAACCTCCATAATAAATTGCTTTTTTGTTTATCTATCTGCCGCTGCCAGAACGCTGCGGCATTGCCAGCCCTCCTTTACCAATATTATAAAAAAACAGGGGCTTCATAAGAAGTCCCTGTTTGTCAGTGAGCTTAAACCCTATGGTTATGCCCAGTTTTCCTTGTAAATTCTGGTAATGGCATTAATGCATTTCTGCACGTGCGGCGCAGGCTGCGGCGAATGCAGAAGCCCGAAGGGCATGGTAAAATCCCAGTCCACCGGAATTATTTTCAGCAGCGGATGCACGTCGCGCCAGGTTGGCGCGGCCATTAAAAGGTTGTTGCCGTTTTCGCAGCTGTTAAAAACTTCGGTGTTGTAAAAATCAAAATCAATAATATTTACCTGCGGGTGTTTTACCGTCAGCCAGTCGCGCAGCGCGTCGGCTTCGCCCATCTGCCCGCGCGTAATCAGCATCAGGTTTTGCCCGTACAAATCGCTTACGCTGAGTTTGTCTTTTTGCGCCAGCGGATGGTTAATGCCTGCGGCGCAGCACAGCGGTTCGCGGCACAGCTCCAGCCCGGCGCACTGGCGGTAATTGAGCAGCGTGGCGTCGAAAATACCGGCAACCATGTCAATGTTCTGCCCCAGGTTCAGCAGTATTTCGCGTGCGTTTTGCGGCGTGTTGTCAAACGGCACCAGCTTAAAATGTATTTCGGGGCACATGGCGTGGATTTTGGGCCACAGCTGCACCAGAATCTGCGCAGGCGTCATGGGTGATGTGCCGATGCGGATAATGCCGTTTTCTTTCTGCATGGCGTTTTTGGCGCGTTCCAGCGATTCGTGCGAATAACGGATAATATATCTGGCGTCGCTGTAAAGCGATTTGCCTGCTGCCGTAAGTGTAAGGCCGCGGTGCGTGCGGTTAAACAGCTTTATATCAAGGTTGCTTTCAAGAATATTGATTTGCTTGATAACCGCGGTAGGCGAAATATAAAGCTTGTCGGCGGCTTTGGCAAAGCTGCCGCTTTCGGCAACGGTAATAAAAGTTTCAAGCTGAGGGTTGTACAAAATAAATCACTTCTTTTAAATACACTCGCAGCCCATGGTGTTGCTGCGGAATGCTCCCTGTTCGTAAAGTTCAATTTTATGGTTCAGGCGGCCCAGCGTTTCCTGCATATCCTGCAAACGGCTTTTCAGCCTGTCGCGTTCTGCAATCAAAAGTTCTTCGCGTTCTTTTAAGGTACTGTCGCCTTCTAAAAACAGGTGCATGTAACGGGTCAGCACTTCAATGGCAAGCCCTGCTTCGCGCATACATTTAATAAATTCTATGCGTTCGCAGTCAATGCTGCTGTAATCGCGGTTGCCGCTTTTGTTGCGCGCTACGGCCGGCAGCAGGCCAATGCGCTCGTAATAGCGCAGCGTGTCGGCCGTAAGGCCGAATTTTTTGCTTACTTCTGCAATGTTCATGTTTGGTCACCTCGTGTAAATTAGCCGCGCTTTAAGCGGACAGGATTTTATAGGCGCTGCATACGGCTATGCGCCCGCTGATGTTGATAATGGTGTAAATAACGGCAAGAATTGCTGCGCCTTGCAGTAAAACCTTCATAAATTATTCCCCCTCTTTGGTGATGGTTACGGTATCGAATTCGGTGCCGTCCGGCAAAAATGCCTTAAAGGTTAATGTTTGCGGAGTTTTGCTGAGCGTTATGTAGTTGGCGTCCTCGGGCTGCGGCGCAAGGGCTGCATCGGCAGGGTTTTTCTGCCACAGGTTGGCGTAGCGCACGCTTCCGGCAACGCCGGTTAAAATATAGGTTATGCCGGTGTTATCGGGCTTAAAGCTTTTTAGCGGCACGCGGCGGCGGTAGGTATGCAGGTGCGCCGTAAGCACGGCGTCTACATTATATTCTTCAAAAACGGGCATCAGCTGCTGCGCCCAGGGCGTAAACTGAATGCTTGCCAGGTCAAAATTGTTGGGGCGGTCGGTAAAGGCATAACGCAGAATGTCTTTGTGCATCAGCACAATTTTCCATTTGCTCTGCGTACCGGCAAGGTCGCTGCGCAGCCAGCTTAACTGCTGCTGCATTAAATCGGGGTTAAAGTCTGCCATTTCGTCGGTCTGCGTGTTCAGCACAACAAAATGCACATCGCCGTAGTCAAAGCTGTAATACTGGTTTTTATTGGCAACGGTGCCGTTTTCCGGCAGGTTAAACAGCGTTAAATACGGCGTCGGCGGGGCAATCTGCCAATCCATATTGTAGGTTTCGTGGTTGCCCATTACCGGCGCAAACGGAATGTTTTCAATCATTGGCGCAACAGAATTAAACCAGGCGCGCCACTGCGAAAAATCGTAGCCGTTGTCAACCAGATCGCCCATGTTGATAAAAAAAGCGGCGTCTTCATTTTTGCTGTAGGCAGTTTGTGCCAGCTTGCGCCAGCCGCTGTAATCGGATGACTGCGAATCGGGAAATATCAGCGCTTTAAAGCTGTCAGGCTGCGCTGCAGGTAGTTTGTGCCAGCCGGTGCGGCTGCCTTCGTAGCCTGCGCGGTATTCGTAGGCACTTCCGGGTTCAAGCCCTGTCAGCGCGGCGGTGTAAACGTAAAGGGTGCCGCTGCCGGTGTTAAGCTCCTGCATGGAAGCAGGCACGGCTGTTATTTGCCCTGCGGCGTTTTTATATTCGGCCGCCGGGTTTTCAAGTTTTTCATCAGCCTGCCACATAATTGTGCGGCTTGTTGATGCATCGGCGGTAATCAGCTGGCGCAGGAAGCTTATTTTATCCGCGTCGGCGTAATTTTCGGCCTGCTCGGTTGCAGGTGCGGTATATACGGCGCAGCCTGCTGCCAAAAACACCGCCAGTACAACAATGTATTTAAGATATTTTTTCATAGGCATTACTCCTTTAAAAACAGCGTAATTTTATGGCTAATATTAATATATCAGTTGTAGTGAACTTCAAGTCAAGCGGTTTTCAAAAATTTTTTACTTGACTTAAAGTGCACTCCAAAGTATATATTATATAAAACGGACAATAAAGGAGAATGCCGATGAACCTTTTTATGATTGTTATGTATTCGTATCTGGCCGCCATGGGCATCGCCGTATGGTTTTATTACCGAACTCTTATTCCGGGGCTTACGTCATGGCTGTGGCCGCTTGCCGTAGTTGGCTGCACTGCAAGCTACCTTGTAAGCCACAGCGGCTATATCGTTCACCCGGAGCCTCTTGCACGCGCACTGGCGTGGATTGGCAATGTATGGATTCTGTTCGGATTTTACAGCCTTTTGCTGATGCTTTTAAACGGCGTTTTAATTATACCGGCCAAAATTTTCGGCGTGCATTACCGTTTCAGCACACCGCTGGCCGTGATTGGGCTTGTTGTTATAAGTGCTTCCATTATTTTTGGCATTTATAAAGCCATGAACCCCATAGTGCGTACGGAAACGGTGGCTGCCTCCAAAAATATTGAAGCCGATACCAAAATAGTGCTGGTAACGGATTTGCACCTTGGGCATATTAATGCACTTGGCGCAGCGCAGGACGTTGTGCAGCGCATAAACGCCCAAAAGCCGGATCTGGTTTTGATAGGCGGCGATATTGTTGACGAAAAGCTCAGCTATGTGCTGGATAACGGCTCGCTGGAAGCATTGAAATTTGATGCGCCGCTGGGAACCTATGCCGTTTACGGCAACCACGATTACCTTGACGGCGAAATGAAGGAAATACGCAGGATTTTAGGGGCAAACGGCATTACGCTGCTGGAAAATGAAAGCGCCGTGCTGCCGCAGGGTATAAAACTTACCGGCCTGCGCGATTACAGCCGCGACCGCGGTACGGAAGCGCTGGAACGCCTGGCAGAAGGAAACGCGGATTATTTCAGCGTTTTAATTGACCATCAGCCGCGGCGTTTGTTTGAAGCAGCCAAGGCAGGCTATGACTTGAGCGTTTCCGGGCATACCCATGCCGGGCAGGTATGGCCGTTCCGCTATATTACCCAAAGCATGTATCTGCTTGACTACGGCATGACCTATGTTGACGGCATGGCGGCAATCGTAAGCAATGGTAACGGCTTCTGGGGTCCGCCGGTGCGCATGGGCCCATACCCCGAAATTGTTGTTATCAACGTTAAAAAAGCAGGTTAAAATTCAGCACCGCTCAAACGGGCGGTGTTTTTCTTTGTAAGAAATATGTTAAGCAAACCGTTAAACTGTAATTTTTTTAACAATGTATATTTAAAATTGCGTTTTGTACACAAAAATCCTTACAAAAATAACAAAATACTTGCCTGTAAAATGCTAAAGTGCTACAATTTATAATTATAAAAGTACACCATAATTTGCATTGTACTGATTTTAAAAAGTATTTGGAGGGAAAGAAAAATGAAATTTGCCAAACGTATGGAAAGGATGCAGGCATCCGAAATCCGTGAACTCTTAAAACTTACCGCACAGCCGGATATTATCTCTTTTGCAGGCGGCCTGCCCGCACCGGAACTGTTCCCGGTTGAAGAAATTGCCAAAGTTTCCCATGACCTGGTAGAAAAAGAAGGTCGTCAGCTGCTGCAATACGCAACTACCGAAGGCCGCCCGACCCTGCGCGCTAAAATTGCTAAACGCATGAAAGATAAATACCATACCGAAGTTGACCCGGACGATATTTTAATTACCACCGGCAGCCAGCAGTGCCTTGATTTTGCAGGCAAACTGTTCCTTGACCCCGGCGATGTTGTTCTGTGCGAAAGCCCGTCCTACCTCGGCGCGCTGAACGCTTTCAATGCTTACGAGCCTAAATTTGTAGAAGTTCCGACCGATGACGGCGGTCTGATTCCGGAAGAACTGGATAAAATTCTTGCCACTACCCCGAACTGCAAATTCATTTATGTAATTCCTGATTTCCAGAACCCAACCGGCCGTACCTGGAGCCTTGAACGCCGCCATAAATTTATGGAAGTTGTCAACAAATATAACCTGCCGGTACTGGAAGACAATCCGTACGGCGAACTCCGCTACGAAGGCGAAATTCTTCCTTCCCTTAAATCCATGGATACCAAAGGCCTTGTTATGTTCCTCGGTACTTTCTCCAAAATCTTCTGCCCGGGCCTGCGCTTAGGCTGGGTTGCAGCAGAACATTCCGTACTGGAAGAATTTGTTAAAATCAAACAAAGCGCCGACCTGCATACTTCCAACTTCGACCAGGGCGTTGCCGACGCTTACATTGAAAACTACGACCTTGACAAACACGTTGAAGAAATTAAAGCGCTGTACAAAAAACGCCGCGACCTCATCCTGAAAACCATGGAAGAAGAATTCCCCGAAGGCGTTGAATGGACTCGTCCCGAAGGCGGCCTGTTCCTGTGGGTAACCGTTCCGGAAGGCGTAAGCGCTAAAGAAGTATTCCATAAATGCATTGAAATGAAAGTTGCTGCCGTTATCGGCGATGCGTTCTACCCGAATGACAAAACCGACCGCAGCATGCGCGTAAACTACTCCAACATGACCGAAGACAGAATTGTTGAAGGCGTTAAACGTATGGCCAAAGCCATTAAAGAATGCATGAAATAATTGCATAAAAGATTATCCCTCTGCCCTAAGGCAGAGGGATTTTTTAATATCCGAACAGAGATGCGGCGCAGTAAACCAAAAGCAGCGCCATTATGGTGTTGACGCTTTTGGTATGGCGGCTGAACAAAAGGCGGAATGCCGAACCAAATGCCGACCAGCACAGCGTAAAGATGAAACCGATAAAGGCAAGCAGCAGCGCAAACAAGGTTAGTTTAAAAGGCTCGCCCGTGTAAAACGGCAGAATGTAGGCCTGCATGGACATAATGCAGTAAATGTAAATTTTAGGGTTGATAAACTGCAAAATAAGGCCGGAATAAAAGCCGCTGCGCGAGTGGTCTTCGGTAATAACGCCGTCGCTTTTATAAGTTGCCCATGCCAGATGAAGCATATAGGCAGCGCCGGCAATAAGCATCGGCGTTTTAACCGCAGGTATAAGTTCTATAAGGGTGCTGCAAAAAGCAGTGCAGATAAGCATTACCGCAGCAAAGCCTGCCAGTATGCCAAAGTTAAAGGGCAGCGCTCCTTTAAAGCCCAGCCTGCCGCCGTTGCTCATGGACATAATATTATTAGGCCCCGGCGTTGCGGCTGTTATAGCAGCGTAGGTTAAAAATGCAAACCAGTTGAACATAATTGACGCTCCTTTGCGCTTATGATAATATAAAAGAAAAAAGTACAATATAATATATTTCTTTTATATTGTACTTTTAGTTTGTTATATTGTCAAGAGGAGCCTTGTTATGGATGTTAATAAGATTATTGCGCAGAATGTAAAAAAACTGCGTGAAAAAAGAAAGCTGACACTTGATGCAGCATCAGAAATTACCGGCGTGTCGCGCAGTATGCTTGCGCAGATTGAAAAGGGTGATGTAAACCCAACAATTTCTGTTTTGTGGAAGATTGCCGGCGGTTATAAGGTTTCTTTTACTTCCTTGCTGGAGCAGGATTTGCAGAGCAGCGTGGATGTTGTACCGGCGGCAGAGCCGTTATTGGAGGACGGCGGGCGTTATTTAAACTATCCGGCTTTTGCCTTTGATGAAAACAAGGGCTTTGAAACTTACCGCATAGTTATTAAGCCGCAGGGCAGTTTAAGCGCGCAGCCGCATTTAAAGGGCGCGGAAGAATTTATAACCGTTTTTGAAGGTTCCGTTGCCATTACGGCGGGGGATAAAACTTATAACCTTAACACAGGCGATTCTATCCGTTTTATGGCTAATGTGCCGCATGCCTATGCCAATACCGGCAGCACGGATGCTGAGCTGCATATGCTGATTTATTACAATAAATAACTGTCCGTGCCAAAGCACGGCTTGACTTGAAGCAGGCTTAAAGGTTTATAATATAAAAAAATTTAAAAGGATGATTGTTGTTTGAAAGCAAAAAAGCAATTATTAGGGTTTACTGCCGCCTCGCTTACTTTAGGGGCGGTTTTTATGGCAGGCGGAGCGCCGATACCGTTTTATCATACTTATGCCGAAACGCTTGGGCTTGATAAAGGTGTGCTTTCGCTGGCAACTGTGGCATATTTTGCCGGTACGGTTATTGCGCTTTTGTTTTTGCCGCGCCTTACCAACTACTGGGGGCGCAAGCGCGCAATTTATTTAACGCTGGCGTTTGGGCTGGCAGGCTGCTTTTTGTTCGGCAACGTAACCGGAGAGTGGCGCATGCTGGCGGCGCGGTTTATGCAGGGGCTAAGCTGCGGGCTGGCCTCCAGTACGGTGGCGGCGTTTATTATTGATAACGAACCGCGGCGCTATAAAGGCCTTGCTGCGGTTATTATCGGCAGTGCGCCGAATATAGGCCTGCCGCTTGGTGCAATGGGCAGCGGCGTGTTTAATATGTTCAGCGATGAGATTGGCATGGTGTTTGTAATTGTGGCGGCACTTTTGTTGTGCTGCGGCGCGCTTGTTTTTGCAAGTACGGAAACCATTACCAAAAAGCAGAGCGGTGCGTGGCGCAGCCTTAAGCCGCAGCTTAAAATTACGCCTCGCGTTAAAAAACTTTTGCCTGCGGCGGCGTGCGCATTTGCCGGTACCTGGGCGGTAGGCGGTTTTTACCAGTCGTACAGCGCTGCTATCGGCATACAGGAGCTGGGGGTACAAAGCACTTTTGTCGCTTCGCTTACCTTTGTATCATTCATTGCGCCGGTTGCGCTCGGTGCGGCGCTTTCACGTGGGCGCGATAAATTTTTGCTGCAGCGTTTTTCCATGCTGGCCTTTTTTATAGCCGTTGCGGGCGTGGTATATGCCATTTACAGCCATTCGCTAAGCCTGTTTTTGGCGTTTAACGTAATGGCCGGCATTGCGGACGGCGCTGCTTTTACCGTCAGCATGGCCGGAATTGTGGAAGGCACAAGCCTGCAGGAAAGGGCGGGCGTATTATCTTTAATTTACGTTGTTGCCTACGGCGGCGCGGCGCTGCCGAACCTTCTGGTAAGCCGCATTGCCCAGTATTTTTCGCTGCTGGAGCTTACCGCAGGCTACGCTGTTTTTACGGGCGTAATGTTTATTTTGATGCTGCTTACCGCAAAGCGCAGCTATTATTATGAAGCATAAACTGCCTTAGGGTAGAGGTTTTTACGGACGGAGGAGAGAAAAATGGCTGATAAAATTTTAGTGGCATATTATTCCAAAACAGGGCACACCAAAGCCGCAGCGCAGAAAATTGCCAAAGCAGCAGGCGGCGCGCTGCACGAAATAGTTCCCACTAAAGAGTACCCGGCAAGTTATGTTGCCACGGTTGCCGTTGCCAAATGGGAACAGCTTAAAAACGAAAAACCGGCGCTTAATGATAAGGTGCAGGGCTTTAAAGATTATAATGTTGTGCTTGTAGGTTTTCCAATCTGGTGGTTTACCTGCCCGCAGCTGATTAAAACCTTTATGGAAAGCTATGATTTTACAGGCAAAATTGTTTATCCATTCTGTACGCATGGCGGCAGTGGCCCTAAAAACAGCACGCGCGATATCCGTTCCATCTGCCCCGGGGCAGATGTTAAAGAATGTTTTGACGCTACCAAAGATTTGACAGACGCCAAAATTAAAAACTGGCTGGGGCTTGATTAAGGCTGAAAAACGCAGGGTATGTCAAAAATCAGGGAAACCTTAACCGTAAGCGTATCCGATTATGTTGTGCGCAACGCTAAAGTTCCGGTTCTGGTTGTTAAATAAACTGTAAAAATAACGGCTTCCGCAGGTAATGCCTGCGGAAGTTTTTTTATTATATAAGTAAAATTAATAAATCATCCGCCTGAGCGGCTTGTTTAATGCTGGCGCGCGGCGGCTGCGCTGTGCTAAAATTAAAGTATAAACTGCACGGCAGAGGTGATGAAAATGGAACTGCGTACACTGCAATATTTTTTAACGGTAGCACGCGAGGAAAATATTACAAGAGCCTCGGAAGTGCTGCACATTACGCAGCCTACTTTAAGCAGGCAGATGAAGCAGCTGGAACAGGAAAGCGTTACCTGCGCCGATTTGCTGGGCGTGCCGCTGATAACGCCTTCACGCTTATATGTGCAGAAGGAAATTTCCAACTGGCTTGGCAGTGACATTAATAAATTGCAGGTAGTGGCAGCGGTTAACCTTATGACGCATGCGGCAATGTTTATCAACAGCGGCGCAGCCTGCGGGCTGACCATTGAAGGCGCCGTTGATTTATTTGAAGACAGTAAAATGGTTTTTAAACCGCTGAACCCGCGTCTTGAACTTACGGCGGTATTGGCGTGGAAGCGCTTTCATTCCCTTTCAGGAGCGGCGGCGAAGTTTTTGGAGTATTTTAAGGAGTATCTTAAAAGTAAACAGTAAAAAAACAGGACAGCTTAAAACTGTCCTGTTTGTGTTATTCAGCATAATATTGTTCGTCGGTAACTTCTTCCAGCCACGTTACGTTTTGCCATTTATTTTATAAAAAATTATGCAAAAAGCGTATGCAAAAAACGCACCGCGCAAAACAGCACGGTGCGTTAAGCAGGCGTATAAATCAGTCTTCTTCAAATACAACCTTACCGTCTTTAAAGGCTTTAATGCGCGCCAGCGATTCCAGATGGTAACCGGCATCCACAATGCGCTGGTGGCCCGGCTGGAAGGATTTTTCAATTACAATGCCGATACCTGCAACCTTGCAGCCTGCCTGGTGGGCAATATCGGCAAGGCCGAGAGCCGCTTCGCCGTTAGCAAGAAAATCGTCGATAATAAGTACGGTTTCGCCTTCGTGCAGAAATTTTTTGAGGACGCTTACATCGCTGGTAACTTTTTTGGTGAAGCTGTAAACTTTGGTGGTGTAGGCCGGGCTGCTCATAAGTTCCGATTTTTGCTTGCGGGCAAAAACTACCGGTACATGTAGGCACAGTGCGGTTGTTAATGCGCAGGCAATGCCGGAAGATTCAATGGTGAAAACTTTGTCGATTTTGCATTCTTTAAATCTTTCCGCAAATTCTTTGCCGATAGCCACCATCAGCTCCGGGTCAATCTGATGGTTTAAAAAGGAATCTACTTTAAGTATGGCATCATTAAGCACAATGCCTTCGCTCATAATTTTGTCTTTCAACAGTTTCATGCTGCCACCCCTGCTTTTCCGTTTATTTGTTAAATAATAGAATATGCTATTTTTGGCATTTAGTCCAGTATTTTGTTAAATAAAGTACAAAATTTATTATCTTCTTAAAAAGTAATACAAAAAGGCTTGACATTACAAAAAAATATTGAGATAATGTAAAGGCAACAAAAACATAACAGCAATTATGTAATGATTAAAGGCGAAGAACGGGAACAGGCTGTTAAAACCGGCAAAGAGAAGCGGCGGATGGTGCAAGCCGCAGCGGCAAAGCAGCAAAGGCTCGCCCGGGAGCCGCGCTTTTGAACGGAGTAGGAAGCGACGCAGAGCAGCGTTAAGCATAATGAAGCCCCAATCAGGGTGGTACCGCGGTTAATAATCGCCCCTGTCTGCATTAGTGCAGGCAGGGTTTTTTTATTTAGCTTTATGGAGTAAAAAATACAGGAGGCAGTTATTATGGGTATGACAATGACGGAAAAGATACTGGCAAGGCATGCCGGGCGCCCCGAAGTATCGGCAGGCGACCTTTTGGTATCGCAGGTGGATTTGGTGCTGGCTAACGATATTACAGGACCACCGGCTATTAACGAGTTCAAAAAAATAGGCAAACCGGTTTTTGATAAGACTAAAATTGCGCTTGTGCCCGACCATTTTTCTCCCTGCAAGGATATTAAAGCGGCTGCAATGTGCAAAACCATGCGTGATTTTGCACGCGAAAACGAAATTAAAAACTATTTTGAAGTTGGCCGTATGGGCATTGAACATACCCTGCTGCCGGACAACGGGCTTGTTGCGCCGGGCGAAATTGTTATCGGCGCGGATTCGCACACCTGCACTTACGGTGCGGTAAACGCGCTTTCTACCGGTATGGGCTCTACCGATATAGGCTGCGCCATGGCGAGCGGCACCAGCTGGTTTAAAGTACCGGCTGCCATAAAGGTTGAACTTACCGGCAAGCTGCCGCGTTTTGTAAAAGGCAAGGACGTTATTTTAACTTTAATAGGCATGATTGGCGTTGACGGAGCGCGTTACCAGTCTCTGGAATTCTGCGGCGACGGCGTGGCAGAACTGGAAATGGCAGACCGCTTTACCATTTGCAACATGGCGATTGAAGCAGGAGCCAAAAACGGCATTTTCCCGGTGGACGAAAAAACAAAAGCCTACATTAAAGGCCGCGTAGACCGCGAATGGCAGGGCGTTGAAGCTGACGCCGACGCAAACTATGTGCGCGAAATAAAAATTGAACTTGATAAACTTGTGCCTGTTGTTGCTTATCCGCACCTGCCGGAAAATACGCACCCGGCAGCAGAAGGGCGCGATATTAAAATCGACCAGGTTGTTGTGGGCAGCTGTACCAACGGACGCCTTGAAGATTTGGCGCAGGCTGCGGAAGTGCTGAAGGGGCGCAAGGTTCATCCTTCCGTACGCTGCATTATCATCCCTGCAACGCAGGAAATTTATAAAGAAGCCATGAAACTTGGCTATATTGATACCTTTATTGATGCCGGTGCGGCGGTTTCCACCCCGACCTGCGGGCCGTGCCTTGGTGGGTATATGGGCATTCTGGCTGCGGGCGAAAGGGCTGTTTCCACAACCAACCGCAACTTCCGCGGGCGTATGGGCCATGTAGACAGCGAAGTTTACCTGGCAAGCCCGTACACGGCGGCTGCAAGCGCAGTAACCGGTTATATTACCAGCCCCGAGGAGGTAATGAAATGAGTAAAGTTTGGCGTTATGGCGACCATGTAGATACAGATGTTATCATTCCGGCAAGATATTTGAATATCAGCGATTTTAACGAACTGGCAGAACATGCCATGGAAGATTCCAAAGAAAATTTAACCTTTAATTTTGCCGCCAACGTAAAGCCGGGCGACATTGTTGTGGCGGGCAAAAACTTCGGCTGCGGCTCCAGCCGCGAGCACGCGCCCATTGTGCTGAAAGTTAAAGGCGTTAAGTGCATTATTGCCGACAGCTTCGCGCGTATTTTTTACCGCAATGCCATCAACATCGGCCTGCCGGTGCTGGAAATTGGCACCGACGTGGAAAAAATTGAAGCCGGTGACGAACTTGATGTGGATATGGTCAAAGGCGAAATTAAAATTGTTAATAAAAACATTACCATTAAAACTAAACCGCTGCCGGAATTTATTCAGAAAATTGCCGACTGCGGCGGGCTGATTAACTACCTTAAAGGAGAACAATAATATGAAGATAACTTTACTGCCGGGCGACGGTATCGGCGTGGAAATTGTTGACGCTGCCGTTGAAGTGCTGGACGCAGCGGCTAAAAAATACAATTTTACGGTTGAATACGATAAAAAACTGATTGGCGGCGCGGCTATTGACGCTTTCGGCACGCCGCTGCCGGAAGAAACTCTGGCAAGTGCCAAAGCAAGCGACGCAGTGCTTCTGGGCGCGGTAGGCGGTCCGAAATGGGATAATGTTGACCCTTCCATCCGCCCGGAAAAAGGACTTTTAAACATCCGCAAAGGGCTGGGTCTGTACTGCAATCTGCGCCCGATGAAGGTTTCCAAATATACGGCGCATCTCAGCCCGCTGAAAACGGAACGTGCCGAAGGTGCAGACCTTTTAATTGTACGCGAGCTTACCGGCGGCATTTACTTTGGCACGCATAACGAAGCGCACCTTAACGCCGATGGCGTGGAAGAAGCAAGCGATATTGAAATGTACACCCGCCCGGAAGTAGAACGCATTGCCCGCTTTGCCTTTGAAGCGGCTCGCAAACGCGGCGGCAAGGTAACAAGCGTTGATAAAGCCAACGTGCTGGGCAGCAGCCGTATGTGGCGCAAAATTGTTACCGAAATGCGCGACAAGGAATACCCCGATGTTGAACTGAATCATTTTTATGTAGACAACTGCGCAATGCAGCTGGTGCTGAACCCGAAACAGTTTGACGTTGTTTTAACCAACAACATTTTCGGCGATATTTTAAGTGACGAAGCCAGCACAATTGCCGGAAGCATCGGCTTGCTGCCGAGTGCAAGCCTCGGTGACGGTGCAGGCATGTACGAGCCTATCCACGGCAGTGCGCCTGATATTGCTGGACAGGGCATAGCCAACCCGCTGGCTACCATTTTAAGCGTTGCCATGATGCTGCGTTATTCGCTGAACCAGGACGCAGCGGCAGACGCAGTGGAACGCGCAGTTGACGAAGTGCTGGAAGCAGGTTACCGCACGCCTGACCTTTGGGCGGAAGGCCTGAAGAGAGTAAGCACTGCCGAAATGGGCAAACTTGTAGCGGAAGCAGTAAAATAAAGCAGCCGTAAAATAAGGGAAACACAGATATAAGATAGAGATATTATAAAATAGTTATAAATAAGGGAAAGAAAAAGGGCGCAGACCGTATGGTTTGTGCCTTTTAAATTGATGTTGCCAAAAAATTTTTAATGTGCTATACTTACATCAATCTGTTTAACGCCGGTTAAGCAGGTGCCTTTATTTATGTATCGCAGGCCTTAGAAGATACATAAATAAGGGCATTTTTTGTTTTAACCGCATTTTTAAGGAGGTTTTTAATTTATGGCATGGTTCGATTTATTTATAGCGGGTATTTTTGAAGTTGTATGGTCTACCTGTTTAAAGTATTCGCACGGATTTACCAATGTAATGTTTACGGTTTTAACATTTATCGGCATGGGTTTCAGTTTCTGGTTTCTGGCGCACGCGGTTAAATCGCTGCCAATGGGCACGGCTTATGCCATCTGGACTGGCATTGGCGCGCTGGGCGCCGTTATAGTGGGCGTTATTTTGTTTAAGGAACCTGTTACGCTGGTGCGTTTATTTTTTGTAGCAATGCTTTTAACAGGCATTATCGGCTTAAAACTGACATCCGGCCAGTAAATTAAATAAGGATGGCTTATGCAGAGCTGCCGTTATTAGCGGCAGCTTTTTTATTATGCGCTGCCCGTTTTGGGCAAATGTATCATTTGATACGGAAAATTTTTGTATACAAAATAAAAGACAGATGTGTTTGCATTTTTCTGAATAATGTGTTAAATTAATGTTAAATATTAGTTAAATAAAAGTAAAAATACAGTTAAATTTTTAACTTTTATTTTGACGCACAATATTTTAAGCTGCCTTGGCGTTACGCAGGGCAGGAAAATTAAGGAGGTTTTATGATGTTAAAGAAAACAACGTTGTGGCTGCTTTCTGTGATGATGCTGTTAATGATGCTGGTTGCAGGCTGCGGCGGCGGAGAAGAAAAGAAAGCTGCCAATGACAGCCAGAAGCTCATAGTTTACACATCCATGAAGGAATCGCTTATTAAAGGCATTGTAGACGGCTTTAAAAAAGCCAACCCCGGCATTGATGTTGACTACCAGTCTGCCGGTGCAGGCAAGCTGATGGCTAAAATTGCCGCAGAACGCCAGAGCGGCAAAATTTTGGCCGACGTTATCTGGACAAGTGAAGTTCCTGACTTCTATAACATGAAAAACGAAGGCATTCTTTTAAATTACAAGAGCCCTGTTGAACCCGAAACCGTAAATCCGTTCAGTGATTACGACGGCTCTTTCCATGCAGCACGCCTTGGTACTCTTGGCATTGTTATTAATACCGATAAAATTAAAACCGCTCCTACCCAGTGGTCTGATTTGATGAAACCCGATTTTAAAGACCGTTTCGGCATTGCCAACCCGGCTCTTTCCGGTACTTCTTACATGAGCGTTGCGCTTCTGGAAAGACAGTTCGGCTGGAAATTCTTTGAAGACATTAAAGCCAACGGAGGCCGTATCGGCAAAGGCTCCGGCCAGGTTATCGACGATACTGCTTCCGGCGAACTTTCCGCAGCTTTGGCAGTAGACTATATTACCAATGCTAAAATCGAAAAAGGCGCGCACCTGCAGCTTTGCTATCCGCCCGAAATGCTGGTAGTTCCGAGTCCGGTTGCTATTTTTAAAGACAGCGCCAAAGCTGAAGCAGCTAAAAAGTTTGTAGATTACCTGCTCAGCAAAGAAGCACAGACTCTCGTTGCACAGCAGGGTACCATTCCTGTACGTGAAGATGTAGAAATTCCGGCTAAATTCAATCTGCCTGCTCCGAAAGAAGCTTTGGAAAAATCCATTAAGATTGACTACATTGAAGCAATTAAAACCAAAGAAGACACCATTAAGAAATTCTCTGACATTATGCAGATGAAACAATAGTTCTGGCATAAGAAGGCTAATTAAATAATGGGCTAAGAAAGGCGGCGGAGCGGGGTTGCCCGTTTCGCCGTTTTTGCAGTTAATACATTTACAGGAGGTTGCCTTATGGAAGATATCATTAAGGTTGAAGGCGTTGCCAAAGCCTATGGCAAGCATCAGGTACATAAAGGCCTTGACCTTGGCATAAAAAAAGGCGAGTGCTTTACTCTGCTTGGCCCTTCCGGCTGCGGCAAAACGGTTTTGATACGCCTTATTGCCGGGCATGAAGTTCCGGATGAAGGCCGTATTATTATTGATAATACCGTTGTTGCCGACAGCGCCAGCGGTGAGTATATTCCGCCCGAAAGGCGCGGGTTGGGCATTGTGTTCCAGGATTATGCGGTTTGGCCGCACATGACGGTTTACGATAACATTGCGTATCCGCTGAAAATGGAAAAACGCCCGAAAGAAGAAATTGATAAATTAGTAATGAAGATGATTGATATTGTCGGCATGAAAGGGCTCGACAAACGACTGCCTTCCGAACTTTCCGGCGGCCAGCAGCAGCGTGTTGCACTGGCGCGCGCACTGGTTGCAGACCCTTCGGTTATGCTTCTGGATGAGCCGCTTTCCAACCTTGACGCTAACCTGCGTGAGGAAATGCGCTTTGAAATTAAGGCTTTGCAGCGCCAGTTCGGCATAACGGTTATGTATGTAACGCATGACCAGGAAGTTGCTCTTGCCATCAGCGACCGCATTGCCATTATGGACAACAACGGCAATATCCGCCAGATTGGCACGCCATACGAAATTTTTGAAAAACCTGCCGATTTGTTCATTTTTAAATTTATGGGCATTGCCAATTTCCTTGGCGTGCGCGAAGAAAACGGCGCTTACCTTGTCGGCAGCGGCATGCAGCAGGTGCCGTGGGAAAAACCGCAGGGCAGCGGCATTAAAAACTGGGTTGCGGCTTTCCGCCCGTCGGACGTTATTATTACCCGCAGCGGCGCAGGGCTGAAAGGCGTTATTAAACGTGCCAACTTCCTTGGCGCAACCATGGACTATATGATTGAAATTGACGGTGAACATCTGCGTACGGAAATTGTAACGCATGAAGCGATTTCCGAGAAACTGATGTTTAACGAGGGCGAGGAATGTGTTGTTAATTTCCGTGCCCTGTACTGGTTTGATGCGGCTCAGATGAAGGAGGTGGAAGAATTATGAGTACAATTAAAAAGGATTCCGGTTTTGGCGTAGCTCAGATAATTCTTTTAATTTCTATTGCCGTACTGGTTATTTTTGTTGCGTGGCCTGTACTTTTAATTCTGTTTAACGCCTTTTTTGTTGACGGTACGTTTAACAGCAGCGACTTTTACGCTGTACTGACAGAGCCTGAAACTTTCCAGGCACTGAAAAACTCGCTGATTATTGCCAGCATGACGACGATTGGCAGTACGATTGTAGGCACGTTTTTTGCGTGGCTGGTTACCCGTACCGACCTGCCGTACAAAACTTTTATGAAGAGCCTGTTCCTTGTGCCGTTTATGCTGCCGAGCTTTATCGGCGCTTTGGCGTGGAAGATGCTGCTTTCTCCGAACTCCGGCTATATTAATACGTTCTTTATGGAAACCTTTGGCCTTACGGAACCTGTATTTAATATTTACAGCTACTTCGGCATCAGCCTGGTAGAAGTTATGTACTTATTCCCGTTTGTATTTATACAGGTTTGCGGTGCGTTGGAACGCATGGACCCGACTTTGGAAGAATCGGCGCGTATTTCCGGTGCAGGCCTGTTTACCATTACCCGCAAAATTACCATTCCGCTGGTGCTGCCTTCCATTATGTCGGGCGCGCTGCTGATTATGCTGTACTCCATGGCACATTTCGGCACGGTTGCGGTACTTGGCATTGAGCAGGGCATTTACAACATCCCGACGCTTATTTACGAAAAGATTCACCAGAGCGGCGGCAGCTTCGATTCTATCCGTACCGGTACGGTACTTGCAACGGTGCTTGTTGTAACGGCTGCGCTTATCATCTGGGCACAGCAGAAGGTTTTGAGCCGCGGCCATTATCAGATTATCGGCGGCAAAAGCTTCCGCCCGATGGAACTGAAACTGCGCGGGCTGCGTTATCCGCTGCTGTTCTTCTGCCTGGCTTATATTGGCTTTACCATCCTTCTGCCTACCGTGGTTATCTTCCTCGTTGGCGGCGTAAGCACTTACGGTTTGCCGCTTACCTGGGAAAACCTGTCGCTTGATAACTACAAATACATTCTGTTTGAATACGAAGTAACCAAAGACGCTATCTTCAACAGCGTAACTTTAGGCCTTGCAGCAGCAGTTATCACCATGTTTGCAGGCGTAATGATTTCTTACGTTATTGTTAAGATGAAAGTACGCGGCAAAGGCATTCTGGAATTCCTCGGCATGCTGCCGTTCTCCGTACCGGGCTCTGTTATCGCGCTGGGCGTTATTCTGGCGTGGAGCGGTAAATTCGGCATCAACCTGTATAACACGGTTTGGATTATACTCGTTGCATATATTGCCCGCTACATGGCTTTCAGCTTAAAGGCTAACAGTGCCGCGCTGGAACAGGTACACGATTCTTTAATGGAAGCATCGCGTTCCTGCGGCGCTACCATGTGGCAGTCCTTAAAAGATATTGTTATTCCGCTGGTTCGCCCGGGTATGATTAGCGCGTTCTTCTTAATCTTCCTGCCGGCACTGCGTGAACTTACGGTATCCATTATGCTGTATGCGCCTACCACAAGAACTATCGGCGTTGCCATTTATACTCTTAACGAGGACGGCGAAACCGTTATGAGTACCGCGCTGGCAGGTATTGCCCTTATCATCATCGTCTGCGGGCAGATGCTGATTAACCATTTTACCAAGAAAGTGAGTGAGTAACCGTCATGTCTTATATACGCTTAGTTAACGTTACAAAACGCTTTGGCAATGTTACTGCCGTAGATAACCTGAACCTTGAAATCGGCAAAGGCGAGTGCTTCTCCATGCTTGGTCCTTCCGGCTGCGGAAAAACAACTACCCTGCGTATGGTGGCAGGTTTTGAGGATTTAAGTGACGGCGAAGTATGGGTTGGCGACCGTCTGTTGTCATCTCCTAAAAAGCATCATTACACACCGCCCGAAAACCGCAATTTCGGCATGGTGTTTCAGGCTTTTGCCGTATGGCCGCATATGAGCGTTTATGAAAATGTCGCTTTTCCGCTAAGGCTGCGCAAACTGCCTGCGGCAGAAATTGAGCAGCGCACTAAAGACGCGCTTACGGCAACAAACCTTTTAAAATCAGCCAACGAAAGTCCGGCAAGCCTTTCCGGCGGCGGCAAACAGCGTGTTGCACTGGCGCGTGCGCTTGCCATCAACCCTGACGTTATGCTGCTTGACGAACCGCTTTCGAGCCTTGACCCGCACCTGCGCGAGGAAATGCGCTTTGAAATTAAAGACTTGCAGCGTAAATACGGCTTTTCCATTATTTACGTTACGCACGACCAGTCGGAAGCCATGGCGCTTTCTGACCGCATTCTTGTTATGAAGCTGGGCGTAATGCAGCAGATTGATTCGCCGCTTGACGTATATAACAATCCGGCAAATAAATTTGTATTCAGCTTCATAGGCGTGTCGAGCTTTACCGATGTGGTATGGCAAAATGGCGCAGCCTGCATTAAGGGCGATAACCGCCCGCTGCCGCAGGGGCTTGTTGTTCCGGCGCGTATGCAAGGTGAAGCCGTATTTAACCTTGCCAGCCGCCCGACTGAAATAAGGTTCACAAATGAAAACGATATCAACGCAGTACGCGGCGTTGTAATGCGTAAAGCCTTCCTTGGCGAAATTATCGACTACCTTGTAAAAATAGGCGACCAGGAAGTGCGTGTGCAGATTGGCCGCCGCGACCCGGGACCGGAAACAGGCGAAGTATGTTATCTGCATTTCCTGCGTCCGTTCTGGTACAAGGTTGATGAATAATTAAAAACATATAGCCCGAAGGGGCAAAAGAGGCATACCAAAATGGTATGCCTCTTTTTTACGCAAAAATACCCCGCCTGTAAAGGCGGGGTATTTTATACTTTATCGTTTATTTTTATGCCTTGATTTCAATTTCCATCAGGCAGTCGCCGCTTTCGATACGGCTGCCGGCCGCTACATGGATTTGCGATACAATGCCGCTGATAGGTGCGGCGATGGTGGTTTCCATCTTCATTGCTTCGGTTACGATAAGCGGGGTGCCTTTTTCTACGGCCTGGCCTTTTTCAACGAGGACTTTGACAACGGAACCGGACAGTGTTGCGCCGATTTCACCGGGGTTGGTTTTATCGGCTTTTTTGCGCGTTACATTGGTAGATTTAACATTTCTGTCTTTAATATCAATTTCACGCGGCAGGCCGTTGAATTCGAAGAAGATGGTACGGATGCCGTCTTCGTTTGCTTCGCCGATCTGCAAAAGCTTGATAACGAGCATTTTGCCCTGTTCAATTTCAACTTTAATTTCTTCGCCGGTTTTCATGCCAAAGAAGAAGGTAGGCGTATCAAGTACGGAAACATCGCCGAATTCGGCATGGCGTACTGCCCAGTCGCTGAATACTTTCGGGTACAGGCAGTAGCTGCTTACAGCTTCGTCGCTGGTCGGAGCGCCCATTTCCGCAAGGCTGGCACGTACTTTTTCAAAATCTGCCGGGGGCAGTGCAGCACCGGGGCGGCCTTCGATAGGTTTGCGCCCTTTAAGGATAATTTGCTGCAATTTCTGCGGGAAGCCCTGATACGGTACGCCCAGGCGGCCTTCAAAGAATTCTACAACAGAAGCCGGGAAACTGAGCGAATCGCCTTTGGCGTAAATGTCTTCTTCGGTAAGGTCGTTCTGCACCATAAACAGTGCCATATCGCCAACCATTTTGGAAGACGGCGTTACTTTAATAATATCGCCGAACATCATGGACACGCGGTGGTACATATCTTTAATGTCTTCCCAGCGTTCGCCGAGGCCTACTGCTTTGGCCTGCTGCTGCAGGTTGCTGTACTGGCCGCCCGGCATTTCGTGGATGTAAACTTCCGGGTTGGGGTAAGAAACGGTGTTGTCGATTGCTTTATAATACGGACGCACACTTTCCCAGTAACGGGACATTTCGTTAAGTGCGTTAATGTCAAGGTGCGGCTGGCGCGGATGCCCGGAAAGTGCGTAGTACAGGCTTGCGCCGCTCGGCTGGGAAGTGCCGCCGCTCATAGCGCTCATGGCTACGTCAACAATATCTACGCCGGCGTCGATAGCGCGGGCATAAGTGTAAATGCTGTTGCCGCTGCCTTCGTGCGTATGCAGGTGGACAGGCACGTTAACTGCTTCTTTAAGGGCAGAAACAAGCTGGTAAGCTGCTTCCGGCTTCAAAAGACCTGCCATATCCTTAATGCAGATGGAGTTAGCACCGGTTTTTTCCAGTTCTTTCGCCATGGTTACATAATATTTAAGGTCGTATTTATCACGGCGCGGGTCTAAAATATCGCCGGTGTAGCATAATGCAGCTTCGGCAAATTTGCCTGCGTCGCGTACAGCGTCCAGTGAAAGGCGCATGTTTTCAATGCCGTTAAGGCTGTCGAATACGCGGAACACATCAACGCCGTTTTTCGCGCTGAGGCGGATAAATTCTTTAACAACATTGTCCGGATAGCTGGTGTAGCCAACGGCATTGGCGCCGCGCAGCAGCATCTGGAACAAAATGTTCGGGCATTTTTCGCGGAACTGGCGCAGGCGTTTCCACGGGCTTTCGTCAAGGAAGCGGTAGGCAACGTCAAAAGTTGCGCCGCCCCAGCATTCAAAGCTGAACAGGTTAGGCAGCTTGGCTGAGGTAGTGCCGATAACTTTCAGCATATCGTTGGTGCGCATGCGGGTTGCAAGCAGCGACTGGTGCGCGTCACGGAAGGTGGTATCCGTAAACAGCACTTCTTTCTGGTCCATAACCCATTTGGAAAGCCCTTCAGGACCCTGCAAATCCAAAATCTGCTTGGTGCCGTCGGCAGGGGTGCCTTTAAACGCTTTGGGCAGGCTGAGCGGGGCAAATTCCGGTTTGGGCTGTACGCCTACATTGTTGTAGCCGTTAACGGTTACATCGGCAATGTAGTGCAAAAGCCTGGTGCCGCGGTCCAGCGTTTTCGGGAAGATGAAAAGTTCGGTGTTTTCATCAACAAACGAAGTATTGTAGCTGCCGTCGTGGAAGCTGGGGTGTGCCAGCACGTTTTCAAGGAACAGAATATTGGTTTTAACGCCGCGGATGCGGAATTCTTTTAAGCAGCGCAGCATTTTGGTAATGGCAATTTCGTGGGTAAGGCCGTGGGTGGTTGCCTTAACCAAAAGCGAATCGTAATACGGGGTAATAACGGAGCCCGTAAAAGCATTGCCGCCGTCCAGACGCACGCCAAAGCCGCCGCCGCTGCGGTAAGCAATCAGCTTGCCGGTATCGGGCATAAAGTTGTTGGCAGGGTCTTCGGTGGTAATACGGCACTGAATGGCATGGCCGAAGCTGGTAATTTTGTCCTGTTCGGGAATGCCGATTTCCGGGCTGTGCAGGGAATAGCCTTCGGCAATTTTAATCTGGGTCTGCACAATATCAAAGCCGGTAATTTCTTCGGTAACGGTATGTTCAACCTGAATACGCGGGTTAACTTCGATAAAGTAGAAGTTGCCGTCCGGGGTAACGAGGAATTCAACCGTACCGGCGCTGAGGTAATTAACGTTTTTCATCAGCTTAACGGCTGCGTCGCAGATTGCCTTGCGCAGTTCGGGTTTAAGCGAAAAGGCAGGGGCAATTTCCACCAGTTTCTGGTGGCGGCGCTGTACGGAGCAGTCGCGCTCGAACAAATGCACAATGTTGCCCTGCGTATCGCCCAAAATCTGAACTTCGATATGTTTCGGGCTTTCAAGGTATTTTTCAAGGTAAATTTCATCGCTGCCGAAAGCCTTCATAGCTTCGGATTTAGCCATGTTGTATACGGTTTCCAAATCTTCGTTGCTGTTTACCATGCGCATGCCGCGCCCGCCGCCGCCGTTAACGGCTTTAAGCATAACGGGGAAGCCGTGCGCCTGCACAAAACGGTAAACGTCTTCAACGCTGTCAATCGGGCCGTCGCTGCCCGGAATCATCGGAATGCCGGCAAGTTTGGCCTGTTCGCGCGCATTAACTTTGTCGCCGAACATAATAAGGTGTTCAAGGCGCGGGCCGATAAAGATAATGCCTTCTTCGGCGCAGCGTTTTGCAAGGTCGCTGTTTTCGCTTAAAAAGCCATAGCCGGGATGGATGGCGTCTACATCGTGCTCATGCGCGATACGGATAATGTCTTCAATATCAAGATAAGCATCGATAGGGCCCTTGCCTTCGCCGACAAGGTAGGCTTCGTCAGCTTTGTTGCGGTGCAGTGAAAGTGTGTCTTCTTTTGAATAAATTGCCACTGTGCGGATGCCGAGTTCGTTGCAGGCACGGAAAACGCGGATAGCGATTTCGCCGCGGTTGGCAACCAGTACAGACTTAATTTTTTGCATAGTATACCCTCCTTCGGATAGCACTGTACCTATTTTATTAAAAAAAGTTACTAATTGCAATGGTTTCAGCGTAAGTATTTCTGTATACAGAAAAACATAATGGCATGCAGGGAAACATGCCGTTTAAAACAGTTAATTTTTTAAATATTTGTCAAAAAAAGCGGTAATAACATCAAGCACCGGCTGCTGAACCCAAAACGTGCCGCATAACAACGCATCCTTAAAATAATGTACATATTTATTATAATACCGCTTTATTATGCGTGGCAAATTACAGGCAGCAGGAAAGGTGCGGTTGATAAAAAAGAGTTTGGCATTGTGCCAAACTCTTTTTGCGTATATGCAGTTAACTTTGCAGATGTCACTCCAGCAAATTATTTTTGCGCCAGCCTTCGCTTTTCCAGCGGTAAATAAATACCAGCGCGCGCAGGCATTCATCAAGGCACATGGCAAGCCATACGCCCACCAGGCCCCAGCCAAGGTGCAGGCCAAAGAACCATGCGCCAAGCGTTGCCACGCTCCACATGGAAACAAGCCCCGTCGTTACCGGCCATTTAATATCGCCCGCCGCCTGCAAACTCATAACCATTACCATGTTCACGGCGCGCCCGGCTTCCAAAAACACTTCTATTAAAAAGATGTGCCGCCCCAGCTCCAGCACTTCGGGGTTATCGGTAAAAATGCCGTAAATGCTGTCGCTGTTAAAAAATAAAAGCAGCGTTACCGTTGTGCTGATGGTAACTGCAATGCGGATGGTTTTCCATACGCGCTGTTCAACGGCGTCAAGGTCGCCCGCGCCGATTAAAAAGCCGACGATAATCTGCGTTGCCATGGCAAGCGCCTGTGAATAGATGTAGGAAAACATGGCGATGATGTAGGCGTAAATTTTGGTGGTAATAACCACAATGCCCATTACGTTAACAAAGCGCATAATAACCATCTGCGAAATCTGGTAGGAAAGCGATTCGCCGCCGGAGGGCAGCCCCAGGTACAAAATTTTATACAGCGTGTTTTTGGGGAAGGGGCGCAGGTATTTAAACGAAAGGCGGATATCAATAAACTTGCGGAAGAAGTATAAAATTAAAAGCAGCCCCAGTACCTTGCTGGTGTTGGTGGATATGGTTACGCCCAAAACGCCGAGCGACGGTATCGGCCCCAGGCCGTGAATTAAAATGCAGTTGCCCGCGATATTGATAAGGTTCATCACTACGGAGGTAATCATGGTGATTTTTAAAAGGGAATAGCCGCGGAAGAACGAAATAAAAGAGATATAGGCAGACTGCACTACTATAAACAGCCCTATGTAGCGCAAAAAGAGCGAGGCTTCGGCCCAGATGTCTGCCGGTACATCCAAGAGGCTTAAAAAGAAACCGTCAAAAATAAACAGCGCCGCGCTGATGATAACGCCGAAAACCATATTGGCAAGCAGGGCAACGGTGCAGACTTCGGCAACTTTTTCGCGGTTGCCCGCGCCGCGGTGCTGGGCAATTAAAATGGTAGCTGCCATGCTGATTACGCTTAAAGCGAGGATAACGATATTGATAATCTGGTTGGCGTTGCCTACGGCGGCAACAGAGTGCTGCGAGTAATGGCTGAGCATGAACTGGTCGACATTGCCGACCATCATCTGCAAAAGTATTTCAATAAAAATTGGCCAGGTCATTTTAAAAACGGAAAGTTTTTGCGTGCCTTCGGCATTTTTTACTGCGGACATGGTAATGCTCCTTATTTTTAAAAGTTTTTAAACAGAGAAAATAACTATATTATAGCAGTTTGCATTGTATTTACAAGCAGAAAAGTGTAAAATAATCAGCAAAAAATAAATTCGCAAAAGTCTGAAAAAATGAAGTTAACCATAAATACATAAAAGGTTGACAATAAAAACGGCAAAACTTATAATTAAAAAGTAAAGGTGTGGTGAACTATGTTAAAACTTATCAGGGCATTATCAGAATACAACGGCCCGACTTACGACGGTGCGGTAATGGCAAGAGCCGTTATTAAAGCATCTGCGCTGGAAAATACAGATTACTCAACACGCCCGGTAAAAATGGCGCCGCCGCGCATGGGCATTATCGAGGCTTATAAAGAAGGCGCAGCTTCGCTGACGGTAACGCTGCTGCGCCCGCTGGTGCGTGCCGGTGAAATGCCGGAAACGGTGCCGCAGGGCGAAAAACAGCTGAGCTTTGTTATTGATAAGCCGGAAATTAACGCTTATCTTGATGCCGTGGACGATACTAATTCCATTCACCGCGGCGAAAACCCAGTTGTACCGGGGCTGTGCATGATTGAGCATTTGTGGCGCGCTTTAAATAAGCCGCTGCCGCTGAACTGGGACGTTAAATTTAAAATGCCTGCTTTTGCGGGAGAACAGATTGACATATACAAAAACGGCGCCTCGCTTGACGGTTACTGCGGCGGGCGCGAGCTGTTTACGGTAGGTATAAAGGAGAGTTAAAACAATGAATGGCACAAACAGACCGGACGGTGTCCGCGAGATGGTAAAAATGGCGCTTTTAATGGCGATGAACTGCGTATCGGCATATGTAATAATTCCGCTGCCGTTTTCGCTGTCGCCAATATCGCTGCAAACGGTGTTTGTAAATCTTTTGGGCTTTTTGCTTACGCCGCGGCAGGTGCTTATTACCATGTGCGCATACCTTTTAATGGGGCTTGCGGGGCTGCCGGTGTTTACGGGCGGCACGGCAGGGCCCGGCAAACTGTTTGGGCCTACCGGCGGATATATTTTCGGCTTTTTAGTGGCAGCGCTTATCATCAGCTGGTTGCGCGGCAATAACTACGGCTTTAAGCGCTGCGCGTTTTTGGGCGTTGTTATTGGCATACCGGTAATTTACCTTCTGGGCGTGGCGCAGCTTAAATTCATTACCGGCATCGGCTGGGAAGAAGCCGTTGTTACCGGCGCTTTGCCGTTTATTCCGATGGATATTGTTAAGTGCATAGCGGCGGCGTATATTACGGCACCCATTCAAAGAGCGATTGGCGGCGGGCGCTGATGGAGAAGGTTTGTTTAATTGGCGGGCTGCGCAGCTATATTGGGCTGACGGGCGGCGTATACAGGCACGTACCGGCGGAGCTTTTGGGCGCAGCGGTGCTGAAAGCGGTAACGGAAAAATATAATGTTGTGCCGCAGCAGATAATTTGCGGCAACGGCGTGGGCGCAGGAGGCAACATTGCGCGCCTGGCGGCATTGGAAGCAGGGCTGCCGGAAAGCATACCCGCCGTAAGCGTGGACGTGCAGTGCGGCAGCGGGCTGGAAGCCGTGGCAATGGCGGCGGCAAAAATTGAAGCAGGCGAGGCGGATGTAATTATTGCCGGCGGGTTTGAAAGCACATCTACCCAGCCGCGGCGCGGCTACAACGCCAACCACCCCGATTATAGGGGCGAAGAAACTTACAGCGTGGCCAAGTTCATGCCGGGCATTCACCGCGAAACGGTTATGCTGGAGGGCGCGGAACTTACGGCAGAGCGTGAGCATATCAGCCGTGCGGAAAGCGACCCCTGGGTTCTGCGCAGCCATAAGCTGGCGGCACAGGCAGCGGCAGACGGAGCGTTAAGCGATATTATAGTGCCGTGCTTCGGCGCGGTGCGCGATGAAGGCATACGCCCCAAAATGAGCCAGCGCCTTTTGGACAGGCTGCCCTGCGTGCTGGAAGACGGCAGATTTACCAATGCTGCCAATGCCTGCCTGACTAATGACGGTGCGGCGTTTGTGCTGCTGGCAAGCGAAAGCTATGCCAAAACGCATAACCTTGCGGTGCAGGCCAAAGTGCGGCACAGCGCGGCAGCTGGCGGCGACCCATTGGTAAGCCCCAAAAGCGCAATACTTGCGCTTAATGCGCTGCTGCAAAGGGCAGGGCTTTCGCATACGCAGATAGACTGCTTTGAACTTAACGAAGCCTTTGCCGTTATCGACGTTATGTTCAGCCGTGCCTTTCCGGGGCATGAAGACGGTTATAATGTTTTCGGCGGCGCATTGGCGTACGGGCACCCTTACGGCGCTTCGGGAGCCATTATTTTGCTGCACCTGTTAAAATCGCTGCAAAAGCGCGGGGGCAGGTTCGGTGCGGCATCCGTAGCGGCGGCTGGCGGCGTTGGCACGGCACTTTTGATTGAGAGATGTTAATATGGACTATTTGCAGTTGATTGCAGAAAAGCCGCCCGAAAAGGCGGCTTTAATAACAGAAGAACATACTTATACCTACGGCGAACTTGCCGCCCTGGCGCGTGAACGCAGAAAAACGGCTGGCGGCGCACGCAGGGTGTATTTTATAAAAAAATCCGCAATAGCGCAGCAGCTTATTGAGTTTATTGCCTTTGCCGGAACGGACAATGTGCCGGTGCTGGCCCCGCAGGAAGCAGATATGGAGCATTTAAAGGAGATTGTGCCGCCGCCTGAAGCCTGCATGGGAGCCATGACGAGCGGCACAACCGGCAGGGCCAAAGTGCTGTTCCGTACTTATGAAAGCTGGGCAGGCTTTTTTGAGGAGCAGAACCGCGTGTTTGGCGTAACGCCGGACAGCTGCATGTTTGCGCAGGGCAGCCTTGCTTTTACCGGCAACCTTAATTTATATATGGGCGCGCTTTATGCCGGTGCTTCGGTGGCTGCGGCCGGTAAATTCCGCCCGCGCCTGTGGCAGGAAATGATTTTAAAGCACAGCTGCGACGTTGTTTATTTAATACCAACCAAACTGCGGCTTTTGGCGCGCGGCTGCAAAACGCCGCTGAACTGCGTTAAAAGCATTATTGCCGGTTCGCAGGGGTTTGATAAAAACGATTTGGACGCAGTAAAAGCCGTACTGCCCAATGCGGAAATGACGCTGTATTACGGCGCGAGCGAGTTAAACTATATAACCTACATTAAAGACAGCGAAATGACAGGCGACCGCACGTTGATAGGCCGTCCGTTTAAGGGCGTTGGCGTAAGCGTGCTCAATGGTGAAATTTATATCGACACCAAATTTCACGTTGACGGCGTAAAATGCCCGGCAACGCTTGGCGACTGCGGCAGCATTGATGAAAACGGCATGCTGCACTTTTTAGGGCGCCGCGACGATATGTATAACATTAATGGCATTAAAGTTTCCGGTTTGAAGGTTGAAAGCGCGCTGCTTGACTGTGACGGCGTGGAGGATGCGGCGGCGCTTGCGGAAAAAAGCGGCGGCAAAGATTTGCTGACGGTGTTTGTAGTTGGCCGCGGGCTGAATAAAACCGGCCTTTTGCAGAAGCTGCACGGTAAACTTACGGAGCATGAACTGCCCAAGCGCATAATTTTTACGGACGCTCTGCCGAAAAACGAAAGCGGCAAAACGGACAGGAAAAAGCTGCAAACCATGTTATAAAAAAGAAAACCTTGTTGTTTAAGTTAAACAGCAAGGTTTATTTTTATACTTTTTACAGTGCCGTGCCTTTAGAGGGCATGGTAAAATTTGCTGTATCAATTCCTTCCAGTTTCAGCAGCGCCAGTTTTTTAGCCAAGCCGCCTGCGTATCCTGTTAGGTTGCCGCCTGTGCCAACTACGCGGTGGCAGGGTACAATAATGCTTATGGGGTTATGCCCAACCGCGCCGCCAACTGCCTGTGCGGACATTCGTTTTAAGCCTCTATGCGCGGCAAGCTGGGCAGCAAGTTCGCCGTAAGTAGTGGTTTGGCCGTAGGGAATTTGCAGCAAAAGCTGCCATACTTCTTTGCGGAAGGCTGTTCCTTTCAAATTCAGCGGCGGCGTAAAATCCGGCCTGCGGCCGCTAAAGTAAATATCCAGCCAACGCATGGCTTCATCAAAAACCGGCAGGGTTTTGGCTGCGGCAGTTTCTGTCAGCCCTTCGGCAAAATATTTTTGCCCCTCAAACCACAGCCCGGTTAAGGCAGTGCCGTCGCTGGCCATGGTTATGCCGCCTAATGGCGATTTATAAAAACAGGTGTATAACAAGGCGTATCACCTCTCTTAAAATTTGCTTTGCCAAAATTGATATTTTAGTGTTTAGAAGCACTGCGCGGTATTTTTATATAAATTTGCCGGTAACGCTTGCAGGCGCGGCTTTAATCTGTGCAGGCGTGCCGCAGGCAACAACTGTGCCGCCTTCGTTGCCGCCGCCTGGACCCATGTCTATGATGTAGTCGGCGTTTCGGATAACATCAAGGTCGTGTTCAATAACGATAACGGTTGCGCCGCTGTCAATCAGCCGCTGGAATACGTCCAGCAGCGTTCTCACATCAAGCGGGTGCAGCCCGATGGTTGGTTCGTCGAAGATGAAAACGGCGTCACTCTGGCTTTTGCCCATTTCGCTGGCCAGTTTCAGCCTTTGCGCTTCGCCGCCCGAAAGGCTTGGTGTTTCTTCGCCGAGCGTAAGGTAGCCGAGCCCCAAATCTTTTAAAACCTGCAAACGCTGGCGCACGGTTTTTAAATCCGCACAGGCGGTAAGCGCGGTGCTGATGTCCATGTCCATTAAATCAGGCAGGGAGCAGTTCTGCCCGTTGGCGGCCAGGTATTTTACTTTGGCAGCGTCTTTGCCGTAGCGGCTGCCGCGGCAGTCCGGGCAGGGTATTTCCACGTCCGGCAGAAACTGCACGTCAAGGTTAATTACGCCGGTGCCGTCGCAGGTGGGGCAGCGCAGCTTGCCGGTGTTGTACGAAAAATCGCCTGCTTTAAAGCCGAGTGTTTTGGCGTCTTCCGTTCTGGCAAAAATTTTGCGCAGTTCGTCATGCACGTTGGCGTAGGTTGCAACGGTGGAGCGCACGTTAATGCCAATCGGCGTGGCGTCAATAAGTTTTACGCTGCGTATGCCGTCAGCCTGCACGTTAAGCACGTGTTCCGGCAGCTTTTGCCCGCTTGTGGCGGCGGTAAGTCCGGGTACAAGGCTTTCCAGAATCAGCGTTGTTTTGCCGCTGCCGCTTACGCCGGTTACAACCGTAAGCTTGCCTTTGGGTATGTCAACCGCAAGCGGCTTTAAGGTATGGATGGGGCCTGTTTCAAGGTGGATGCGCCCTGCCGCAAACATTTCTTCCGCTGCTGCCTGTTTGCGTATTACGGAGCTTTCCGCCTTTAAAAACGGGCCTATTTTGGAATTTTTATTCTGCGCAATTTCCGCTATGGTTCCTTCGGCAATAATCTGCCCGCCTTTGGCGCCTGCTTCCGGGCCCATTTCAATCAGCCAGCCCGCTTCTTTTAAAATCTGGGTGTCGTGGTCAACCAGCACAACGGAGTTGCCGTCTGCCACTAAATCGTGCATAACACCGGTAAGCCCAACAATGTTGGAGGGATGCAGCCCTATGGAAGGCTCGTCAAGCACATATAAAACGCCGGTGGTGCGGTTGCGCACGGCGCGGGCAAGCTGCATGCGCTGCCGTTCGCCGGTGGAAAGGGTGCTGCTTGCGCGGTCAAGCGTTAAGTAGCCAAGCCCCAAATCCATCAGCCTTTTGGCTGCCGTTTGGAAGCTTTCGCAGATGCTGGCTGCCATGGGGCGCATTTCCGGCGGCAGGGTGCCGGGAACGCCGTTTACCCAGCCGGTAAGCTCCGTAAGCGTCATGCGGCAGGCTTCGTCAAGCCCAATGCCGCGCAGACGCGGGGCGCGTGCAGCGTCCGAAAGGCGGGAGCCGCCGCAGTCCGGGCAGGTTTCCTGTTTTAAAAATTTTTCCACGCGCTTCATGCCTTTTTCGTCCTTAACTTTGGCCAGCGCGTTTTGCACGGTGTAAACAGCGTTGTAATAGGTAAAATCAAGTTCGCCTGCCTGGTTGCTGCTTTTGGCTTTGTAAAAAATATGTTTCTTTTCGGCAGGGCCGTGATAAACTATTTCTTTTTCTTCCGGCGTAAGGTCGCGGAAGGGCACGTTGGTGCGCACGCCCATTGCCCGGCAGACGTCTGTCATCAGCGACCACATCAGCGTGTTCCACGGGGCAACCGCGCCTTCGTCGATAGTAAGGCTTTCATCCGGCACGAGGGCTGCAAGGTCAACATTGCGTACAAGGCCGGTGCCGTCGCAGGTGCGGCAGGCTCCCTGGCTGTTAAAGGCCAGTTCTTCCGCCCCGGGCGGCCAGAACCTGGCGCCGCATTCCGGGCAGGTAAGCTGCTGCTCGGCGGCAACGGCAAGCGTTGCCGGCACATAGTGCCCATTGGGGCAGCGGTGGCTTGCCAGGCGTGAAAACATCAGGCGCAGGCTGTTTAAAAGTTCGGTGCCAGTGCCGAAGGTGCTGCGTATGCCCGGCAGGCCGGGGCGCTGGTGCAGTGCAAGCGCGGCAGGTACGTACAAAACTTCGTCCACCTGCGCTTTGGCGGCCTGCGTCATGCGGCGGCGCGTATAGGTGCTGAGCGCTTCCAGATAGCGGCGCGAGCCTTCGGCGTACAGCACGCCCAGTGCCAGCGAAGATTTGCCGCTGCCGGAAACACCGGCAATGGCAGTTATGGTGTTCAGCGGCACATCAACATTAACGTTTTTTAAGTTATGCACGCGCGCCCCGCGGATTTTAATTTTATCAATCATGGTTTTCTCCTGTTAAAGCCTGCAAAGAACAAAACGGCGCATGGATATACCATGAGCCGCCTGTTGAAAATGTGTTATTTGTTAATCTGTCCGTCTACGCCTTTAACAAACCAGTCGATGGAAAGCAAATCCTTATCGGTAAGAGCCTGTCCTGCCGGTACGCGTTCTGCGCCGGTCTGGTCATACAGCGGGCCTGCAAAAACAACAAGTTTGCCGTCGATAATGTTCTGTTTGGCAGCGTCAGCCAGTTTTTTGGTTTCGTCCGTTACAGCCGGGCCGTAGGGGGCAATATCTACAACTTTGTCTTTCATGCCGCCCCAGTAAGCGGAAGATTTCCAGGTGCCTGCCTGTACTTCTTTAATGGTTTTTTCATAGTAAGGGCCCCAGTTCCAGATGGCGGAAGTAAGGGAAGCCTTAGGTGCGTTGGCAGACATATCCACGTTGTAGCCAATGCCGTAAACGCCGCGTTCTTCGGCAGCCTGCTGCGGGCCGGGGGTGTTCTGGTGCTGGGCAATAACGTCCGCACCGGCATCAATCAGCGTTAACGCTGCCTGTTTTTCGGTGGAGGGGTTATACCAGGTATTGGTCCACAGAACTTTTACTTTAGCGTCCGGGTTAACGCTCTGCACGCCAAGGGTAAAGGCGTTAATGGCGCGGATAACTTCCGGAATCGGGAATGCGGCTACAAAGCCGATAGTGTTGGTTTTGGTCTGTTTGCCCGCAACAATGCCGGTTACGTAGCGCGCTTCATACATGCGGCCAAAGTAGGTGCCAACGTTGGGCGCGGTTTTAAAACCGGAGCAGTGCAGGAAGGTAATATCCGGGAATTTTTTGGCTACGTTAATGGTGGGGTCCATATAACCGAAGCTTGTGGTGAAGATGATTTTGTTGCCCTGTGCGGCAAGCTGGTTGATAACACGTTCGGAGTCAGCGCCTTCGGGTACCGATTCCATAAAGGATGTTTCTACATCGGGCATGTTTTTGGCAACGTACTGGCGGCCGAGCTCATGCGCCATGGAATAGCCGCCGTCTTTGGCGGAACTTACATAAACAAAAGCGGCCTTGGTTTTGCCTGCGGCAGCTTCGTCTTTTTTATCGCCGCCGCAGCCGGCTAAAAGTGCGCCGCATGCCAGCATGGCAATAAGGGAACAAGCAAGGAATTTTTTCATTGTTTAACCTCCGTCCGTAATTTTATATTTTAATTGTAGCAATTTGCAGCCTAAAGTGCAATAACTACGGCGGCAACACGCAACATTTTGTGAAAAAACTATAAAGGGCTTGTCAAAAAAGGCTTTTAAAGCGATAATTATAATGAGTATTTATTTTTAGGATTAGGACGGCGCGTATGTCAGAAAATAACGGCAGTACAGGCAATAAAAAATTTTTAAAGGGCACGTTAATACTTACGGCTTCCAGTATGGTGGTTAAGGTTATCGGCTCAGTAAACTGGATTATTTTATCGCGTATTCTGGGCGGCGAAGGCATTGGGCTGTACCAGATGGGCTTTCCGATTTATTTAATGGCGATAACGGTATCGTCAGCAGGCATACCGGTGGTAATTTCCATCATCACTGCCGAAAAAGTGGCGGAAAACGACTTTTTGGGTGCCAAAAGGGTGTTTAACGTATCGCTGCGGCTGCTTTTTATCAGCGGCCTGGTGTTCTCGTCGGCGCTGTGGTTCGGCGCAGGCTGGCTTATCGAAAACCACTGGATTCGCGATGCCCGCGCTTATTATTCCATTATCGCGCTGGCGCCGGCAGTATTTTTTGTAACTTTCCTGGCCAGCTTCCGCGGTTATTTGCAGGGCTGGCAGATTATGATGCCGACGGCGGCTTCCGAAGTTGTGGAGCAGCTGATGCGCGTTGTTACCATGATTGTGTTTGCCTACATGTTTATGCCTTACGGGCTGGAATATGCGGCAGGCGGCGCAAGCATGGGCGCGGGCGTGGGTGCGTTCTGCGCGCTGCTGGTGCTGATGTGGTTTTACGCACGGCTTAAACGCAGCCTGAAGGATAAAATGCAGGGTGCGGTGGCGGCCAAAAAGCCGGAGGCGGCAGGCAAAATTATTATGCGTCTGCTTAAACTGGCGCTGCCGGTATCGCTTTCCAGCCTGATGCTGCCGGTTGTGGCAAACCTTGACCTTTTGATTGTGCCGCAGCGGCTTGAAGCGGCGGGGTTCAGCGTCGGCGAATCGACGGAGCTGTTTGGTTATTTAACTGGCATGGCGGTACCGCTTGTTAACCTTGCTACTATTTTTACGGCGGCCATGACGATAAACCTTGTGCCTGCTATTTCCGAATCGCGCACGTTAAAGGACGCGGCCGGCATTAAGGCCAAGATAAGCACAGCCTTTCGCGTGGCAATGATTATAACCATGCCGTGTTCCGTGGGGCTGTACTTTTTAGCGGGCGACGTTGCTGCCTTAATTTACAATGCGCCGGGCGCGGCGGGGGCAATCCGCACCATGAGCTTCGGCATTTTCCTTTTGGGGCTGCACCAGATAAGCACCGGCATTTTGCAGGGGCTTGGCAAAACCGCACTGCCTGTTATTGCCATGATACTTGCCGCAGCCATTAAAGTTTGCTTAAGCTGGGTTCTTACCGCGCGGCCGGAGCTGGGCATTAACGGCGCTTCGCTGGCAACGCTTGCCGATTTTGGCATTGCAGCGCTGCTTAATATGGTATTTATTTATAAACATGCACATTATTCGCTGAGCCTTGACGGCATTTTTAAACCGGCGCTTGCTTCGGCGCTGATGGGCGCTGCCGTGTACGGCGTGCTTGTGGCGGCGCAGGGTTTTGGCGCGTGGGCCATTCTTGCGGCAATGATTGTTGCCGTGCCGGTTTACGCTGTTGCCCTGGCAGGCTTCGGCGGCCTTACCAAAGAAGACCTGGAGGACATTCCCTTTATCGGCCGCAGAGTGCTGGCAGTGGGCAGGCGTTTTGGTTATTTTAAATAAGAGGGCATAAAAATGAAAAGCAGCAAGTTTTATACATTCACTGTTCCCAATGGCAAAAGCTATAAAATACCTGCGCTTGTGTTTAAGGCAGGCGCAGTATTTGCCGCTGCCGCCGTATGCTTTGGCGTTTACGCGGCATTTGCTTTTGTGCGCTACCATGCGCAGCAGCAGGAATTTGCCGAGTACCGTGCGCATAAGGCAGAGTACGAAGAACGCATGCAGGGGCTTTTGGATGATAACGAAAAAATGCTGCGCGACATAAACGAAATGGCTACTTTGGAAAGCCGCCTGCGCCGCGCGCTGATACGCGACCCGGAAGCAGGAATGAAACTTGCCGCGCCGCAGCAGGAGAGCGCTCCAGCGGATGTTAAACCCGGCTACACAGGGCAGGGCGGCCCGGCAGAACTTGGCATGATTGAAATGCTTGACATTTTAACCGTGCAGAACAAAAACATTAAACAGCAGATTGACGACAAGAAAACTTCCATGAAAGAGCTGCTTCTGGCGATGGAAAAACGCAGCAATTCTCTGAATGCTTTTCCGGATTTATGGCCGGGTGAAGGCGGCACAATCAGCTCGCCTTACGGCGGGCGCATGGCTCCGGTTGGCGGCGGCTATGACTGGCACCCGGGCATTGACATAGCCGTTGATTTCGGCACGCCGGTATATGCTTCGGCAGCCGGTACGGTAGAACAGGCAGGATGGAACGGCGGTTACGGACGCTATGTAAAACTTGACCACGGCAACGGCTACGAAACCGCGTACGGTCATATGAGCGGCATTGCCATAACGGAAGGCGAAGCCGTGCGCAAAGGCGATATTATCGGTTTTGCAGGCAGCAGCGGTTACAGCACCGGCCCGCACATCCACTTTGAAGTGCTGGTGGACGGGCAGTTTGTAGACCCCATGTACATGTTAAGCAGTAAATAATCCGCATAAGCGGAAAATATAAAATAATTAAGCGGAGGCGATTTTATGAAAAAATTTATTTTGCTATTAACCATGGTTTTAACGCTGGCTTTTGCTGCAAGCTGCTTTGCAACCGAAAACAGCAGCGCGCTGAATGATGCGGAAGGCTCTGCGCAAAAAGTTATTACCGCGCTGGTTGCCAGCGACACTTTGGGCTACAAGGATGCTGAAAAAGCCATGTCGGCAGACCTTGCCAAACAAATGAACGTTAACACTTTTATTGCCATGCAGCGTCAGGTGCAGGAAAAATTCGGCAAACATAAGGAAACCAAGTTCTTTTCGTTTGAACGTTTTGACAAAGCCGACCGCCTTACCTACATTGCAGGTTTTTCTAAAGAGCCTGCCGTAAGCATTGTGTTTACGCTTGACAAAAAAGGAAAAATTACCGAGTTCAGCCTGGCTGCACTGGAAGTACAGCAAAACGAAGAACAATAAAATATTTTGCGGGCATGCGCCAATAGCGTATGCCTTTTCTTTTTGCAGAAATACGTTAAATTTGGCAGTTTTCAGCTAAAATTTAACATATCCTTAATGGCGGCTGAATAATCCTCCGTTATAATCAGAGTATCTTGTAATACGTTTGATTTGGAGGAGTAAAAATGACTAATCTGAATGAAAAAATTTCCCGCAGAAAATTTTTACAGCTTACAGCCGGTGCTGCCATCGGTGCCGCTATGCTTAATGTGCCGGGCATGACCTTTGCCGCAGGCGCAAAAGTAAAAGCCGCAAATTACAATAAGCTGCCAGACGCAGTGCCTCTTGCCAAAGATGCGGAGTTGGTGCAGCTTTCGTACAAAAAAATTCAGGATGCAGTCAGCAGCATTAAAGACAGCACTTTAAGAAGGATGACGGCAGAAATTATCAATAACCCCAATCCGGCATTTATGGAAAATTATCAGCTGCCGGGCAGCAAACGCGCGCTGTACAATAAGCTGGCAGCTGCCGGTTTGCTTGATACTTCCAAAATTTCCGCCGAACAGCTGCTGCCTCCGTACAGCGGCAAACTGCCCCAGCCGTTCTATTCCGCACCTGGCAGCGGCTACGCAAGCCACCATGCTTATCCGGGCGGGCTGGCAACGCATACGGCCGCTAACCTTTGCATTTCCGAAGGCATTTACAATACCTATAAGGACATTTTTAACAGCGACATCAGCCGCGATATTATCATTTCCGCACAGGCGCTGCACGATTTGGCAAAACCGCTGGTATTCCAGTGGCAGAAAGACCAGGCTTCGCTGCCTGAATACACCATTGCCGCTACCGGCGCACACCATATTTTAAGTATTGCCGAAGTTATTTACCGCGGGTTCCCGGTGGAAGAAATTGTTGCTCAGGCCTGCGCACATACCATACCGACAGGAAAAGACGAACAGGTTGTTGCCGGTTACTTAAAGGCAGCGGCTATTATTGCCGGTAAGGATGCCGTAAAACTCGGCCTTGTAAACAGCGACAACACTATTCCTACTCCGCATAAGCAGGAAGGTTATATTGTAAGCCTCGGCGACCACGACTTTGTACTCAGCAGCCCGGCCTGCCAGAAATCCGTTGCCATTCTTAAACAGATTGCAGCCAAAGATTACGGCATGACTAAAGCGGAGCTGGAAGGAGAACATTTCAACCGCTTCCGTAATTACATCGGCGCGCAGTATTCCATGATGTATATCGACAGCCTTGCATCTACCAAAAACGGCATGGAAAGAATCCGACAGGCAGTGAAGAACGTAATTGTTAAATAAATACGCTTCTTGACAAAAAGTTTAGTTGGATATATTATAATCATAGATTCGAAAAGGAACCTCCATGAGGTAATGAAAAAATGGGCGTGCTGCAACACGTCCTTTTTTCATGTAAAAAATAAAGCCGTACAGCTGCAACTGTACGGCAAAAAGTTACTTTTTATTATTTGTGGTTATTGAGCCAATAGGAAAAATAAGCTACGATAAAGCCGACAAATAACGGAGCAAGTAACAGCTCAATGATTCGCTCGTAAGGAACCTCCATGTGTACACCTCCTTTCAAAATTGGGAGGCGTTCAATATTATAGCATACGAATATCTGAATGAAAAGATAAAAACGCCATCAGGAATAATTGGCAATTACTCCCGGTGGCGTTTAAAAATTTTTAAATATTTTATTTTTTGCTTGCCGCTACATCGCTGAAGGCTTTTTCGGCGGCAGCAATTGTTTTTTCAATATCTTCCGGCGTATGGGCTAGCGAGATAAAGTTGGTTTCAAACTGGGAAGGCGGCAGGTAAATGCCCTGTTCCAGCATGCTGTGGAAGTAGATGCGGAAGGCATCCAAATCACTGGCAGCGGCAGATGCGTAATCCGTAACGGGTTTATCGTTAAAGAATACGGTGAACATGGAACCGAGGCGGTGGCACTGTACAGGCACGCCTGCTTTTTCTGCCGCGCGCTGCAGGCCGCCAACCAAAATGGCTGTGTGGCTTTCAAGCGCTGCACATACATTGTGTTCTTCCATGTAGGTAAGGTTGGCAATACCGGCAGCCATAGCCAGCGGGTTGCCGCTTAAAGTGCCTGCCTGGTACATGGGGCCGACAGGCGCAACCATTTCCATAATGGCGCGTTTGCCGCCGTAAGCAGCTACCGGCAGCCCGCCGCCGATAACTTTACCTAAGCAGGTAATATCCGGGTCGATGCCGTATAAGCCCTGCGAACCGCCCTGCGAGGAACGGAAGCCGGACATAACTTCGTCGCAGATAAGGAGTGCGCCGTATTTTTTGGTAATTTCGCGTACTTTGGCAAGGTAGCCGTCATGCGGAAGCACAAGGCCCATATTGCCGGGGGTGGGTTCCATAATAACGGCGGCAATGGTTTCGCCCTGCGTGCGGAACACTTCTTCCAGTGCGGCTTCGTCGTTAAACGGAATGGTAATGGTGTTTGCGGCAACGTTTTTAGGTACGCCCGGGCTGTCGGGCACGCCGAGCGTTGCAGCGCCGCTGCCTGCCTTAACGAGCAGGCTGTCGTGATGGCCGTGGTAGCAGCCGATAAATTTAACAATGTTGTCGCGTCCGGTATAGGCGCGTGCCAGGCGCAGTGCGCTCATGGTGGCTTCGGTGCCGCTGTTTACCATGCGTACCATGTCCATGGAAGGAACAAGGCGGCATACGAGTTTGGCAAGTTCGGTTTCGGCAAGTGTCGGTGCGCCGTAGGAAGAGCCTTTTTCAGCAGCTTTTTTAATGGCTTCGGTAACAACCGGGTGCGCGTGGCCCAACAGCAGCGGGCCGTAGCTTAAAACGTAGTCGATATATTCGTTGCCGTCGATATCGGTAAGTTTGCTGCCTGCGCCGCCGGCAATAATGGGCGGTACGCCGCCTACGCTGCGGAAGGAACGCACGGGGCTGTTAACGCCGCCGGGAATATATTGTTTTGCTTCTTCAAAAGCGGCTTCGGATTTTGCGTGCTGCATGTCGTCCTCCTATTCTCCGCGCAGCCAGCGTGCTGCGTCAAGGGCGTGGTAGGTAATAATCATTTTGGCACCGGCACGTTTAAAACCGGTAAGGGTTTCCATAACAATGCGTTTTTCGTCAATCCAGCCTCTTTCGGCAGCTGCTTTAACCATAGCGTATTCGCCGCTTACGTTGTAAACGCACAGCGGGCGGTTAAAGGTGTCCTTTACGCGGCGGATGATATCCATAAAGGCCAGCGCCGGTTTAACCATAACAATGTCGGCGCCTTCTTCAATGTCAAGTTCAACTTCGCGCAGTGCTTCGTCGCTGTTGGCAGGGTCCATCTGGTAGCCTTTGCGGTCGCCGTGTTCCGGTGCGGAATCGGCTGCGGCGCGGAACGGGCCGTAATAAGCGGAAGCAAATTTTGCGGAATATGCCATGATGGGGATATTGGTAAAGCCTTCTTCGTCAAGCGCGGTGCGGATAGCTTTAACGTAACCGTCCATCATATTGGACGGGGCGATAATATCGGCGCCGGCCTTGGCGTGGGATACCGCAACTTTGGCTAAAAGCGGCAGGGTTGCGTCGTTATTTACGGTGCAGCCGTTTTCCAGTACGCCGCAGTGGCCGTGTTCGGTGTATTCGCACAGGCATACGTCGGTAACGATTACAAGGTCGGGGTATTTTTCTTTAATCAGGCGGCAGGCTTGCTGTACAGGTTCTTCCATGTCCCAGGCGCTGCTGCCGGTAGCGTTTTTGTAAGAAGGAATGCCGAACAGGATAACTGCCGGGATTTTCAGTTCGGTAATTTCGTCCAGCACTTCCGGCAGGCGGTCGAGCGACCAGTGATAGTTGCCGGGCAGGGATTCGATTTCGTGTTTAACGTTTTTGCCGGGAACGACAAAAAGCGGATAGATTAAGTCATTGACGGAAAGCTCTGTTTCGCGGATCATGCTGCGCAGGTTTTCGGTTGCGCGTGTGCGGCGCGGGCGGTAAATGGGAAAGCCCATGGTGATCACTCCTTAATATAATAGCTTTTTATGGCATCCGTTAAACCGTCAATGGTAAAGGTACCGGCGGTTACGGCGGGTGTTAAACCGTTTTTACGGCAGGTTTCGGCGGTTACGGGGCCGATTGCAGCAAGGGCAACGCCTTCAAGCAGTTCTTTGCTGCCGCCCAGCACTTTTAAAAAGTTAGTAACGGTGCTGGAGCTGGTAAAGGTAACCATGTCAACTTCTTTATTTTGCAGCGCTTCCATAAGTTCTGCTGCGTTTTCGCATACTGCCGCAGTTTCGTAGGCGGTAATAACGTCTGCTTCCGCTCCGAGCCTGCGCAGGGTTTCGGGCAGTACTTCGCGCGCTTCTTTGGCGCGGGGAATAAGCACTTTGTCGCCTTTTTCAAGCTGGGGCGCAAGGGCTTCGGCAAGTTCTTCCGCCTTATAGGTGCAGGGAACGAGGTCGGCTTTAACGCCGCAGCTTTGCAGTGCTTTGGCAGTACCGCAGCCAATGGCGGCAATTTTTACGCCTGCCAGAGCGCGGGCATCAAGCCCTGCATGGGCAAGGCGTGCAAAGAAGGCTTTAACGCCGTTGGCGCTGGTAAGCACCAGCCATTTATAGGTATGGATGTTTTTAATTGCTTCGTCAAGCGGGGCGTAGGTTTCGGGCGGCACAATTTTAATGGAAGGCGCTTCGATAACCTTTGCTCCTTCGGCTTCCAGCTGTTTGGTAAGGACGCTGGCCTGAGAGCGTGCGCGCGTTACAACAATGGTTTTGCCAAACAGGGGCTTGTTGTCGTACCAGCGCAGCTGCTCACGCAGTTTTACCACGTTGCCTACAATAAAAATGGCAGGCGGCTTCAGCCCTGCAGCGGCAACGTCTGCGGCAGCAGTGCCGACGGTGGTAACAAGGGTTTGCTGTTCGGGGTGGGTGCCCCAGCGGATAACGGCGGCCGGGGTATCGGCGCTGCGTCCGTTTTCAATAAGTTTTTGCGTAATTTTGGGAATGTTTTCCACGCCCATTAAAAATACCAGCGTGTCAACAGCGGTGGCAAGGCCCTGCCAGTTAATGGTGCTTTCGCCTTTGGTGGGGTCTTCGTGGCCGGTAATAACGGCAAAGCTTGTGGCAACGCGGCGGTGCGTTACGGGGATGCCGGCATATTCGGCAACGGCAATGGCGCTGGTTACGCCCGGTACAAATTCAAAGGGCAGGCCTGCTTCCAAAAGCTCAATGGCTTCTTCGCCGCCGCGGCCAAATACAAAGGGGTCGCCGCCTTTAAGGCGGGCAACGGTTTTGCCTTCGGCAGCAAGTTTTACCAGCAGTTTGTTAATATCCGGCTGGCGCATGGTATGGTTGGCGGAGGCTTTGCCTACGTAAACCATTTCCGCATCCGGGCGGGCATAGGCTAAAATGCGCGGGTCGGCCAGACGGTCGTAAACAACGGCGTCTGCCGCTTTTAAACATTCCATTGCCTTAATGGATAAGAGGCCCGGGTCGCCGGGGCCTGCACCGATAAGATATACTTTTCCTTGTTTTGTCATATATTCCTCTCCTTACAGGATAGCGGCAAGAATTTCTCGGCCGCCGTTATCAAGCATTTTTTGTCCGAGCGCGCGCCCTAAAGTTACGGCGTCGGCTGCATTGCCTTCTGCGGTGTCGCGCAGCACGGTGCTGCCGTCCAGAGAAGCAATAACTGCTTCCATGGCAATGCGCCCTTCGTTTACTTCGGCGTGTACGCCAATAGGCACCTGGCAGCCGCCTTCGAGCAGGCCCAGAAAGGCGCGTTCGGCGTCGGTTGCCTGTTTGGTGGCTGTATCGTTTAAAAAGTCCAGCATCTGGCGGACTTTAAAATTATCGGTGCGGCATTCAATGGCAAGCGCACCCTGGCCAACGGCAGGCAGGCAGTAGCTTTGCGGAATGATTTCCTTAATTCTGTCTGCGTGGCCGAGGCGTGTAAGCCCTGCGGCGGCAAGGATGATGGCGTCCATCTGTCCTTCGTCAAGTTTTTTCAGGCGGGTGTCTACGTTGCCGCGCAAATCAACAATTTTTAAGTCCGGGCGTCTGGCCAGAAGCTGCGCGCGGCGGCGCAGGCTGCTTGTGCCAAGCACGCTGCCTTCGGGCAGTTCTTCAATGCTGTTATATTTGTTGCTTACAAAAGCGTCGCCGGCGTTTGCGCGCTCGGTAATCGCCGTAAGGCACAGGCCTTCCGGCAGTACGGTGGGCATATCCTTCAAGCTGTGTACGGCAAGGTCAATGGTGCCGTCCAAAAGCTCCTGTTCTATTTCTTTGGTAAACAGGCCTTTGCCGCCTATTTTTGCCAGCGGCACATCCAAAATGCGGTCGCCTTTGGTAACTATCTTTTTAAGCGTTACCTCGCAGCCGGGGTATTCCTCGCGCAGGCGTCCGGCAATATAGTTGCTCTGCCACATGGCTAAAAGGCTCTGCCTAGTCCCAATAATCAAATTTGTTTTCATCGCCGATGTAGTCCTCTCCTTTATCGTTCAGCAAAAACAGCTCGCAAATCACTTTGCGCAGGCGTTCTTCGTCCGGCGTTCCGGCAGCGGCGTTCATGGCCGTCATCGGCTCGCGCAGAAATTTATGTTCCAGGCGCTGCGTCATAATGTCGATAATGCGGCGTTCGTGTTCAGTAAGTTCCGGCATTTTGGCAAAGGCGCGTTTCAGCACCTTTTCACGCAGAAAGTTCATTTTTTCGTGCAGCTGCACCATAACGGGGCGCATGGTTAAATAACGCAGGCGCTCCTTAAGCTCGGAAATTTCTTCTTCAATAATTGTTTCCGCCATTTTGGCTTCGTGCGTGCGGAAATGCTTGTTGGTATCAACAACGCCTTCCAGGTCGTCGATATTATAAAGCGTAATGCCGGGCAGCTGCGCAACTTTGGGGTCAACGTCGCGCGGTACGGCAATGTCGATTAAAATCAGCGGCCTGCCGCCGCGTTTGGCGGTTACTTCGCGCATGTCCTTTTCGCGGATAACGTAATGCGGTGCGCCGGTGCTGGTAATGATGATGTCCGAAGTTTCGGCCTGCTCCAGATATTTATTGTAGGCAATGGCCGTGCCGTTAAACTTGTCGGCAAGCTCTTTGGCGTGGTCAAAATTGCGGTTGCTTACAAAAATCGTTTTGGCGCCTTTGTCAATTAAATGGCGCGCGGTAAGTTCGCTCATGCGCCCTGCGCCAAGCACTAAAATATTGGCGTCTTCAATGCTGCCCAAAACATCCATGGCAAGGTCAACGGCGGCGCTTGATACCGATACCGAGCTGTAAGCGATTTTGGTTTCGGTGCGTACGCGCTTGCCGGTGGCGATGGCGCGGTTGAAAATGGTATTAAAAATCGTGCCCGTCATGGAGTTTTCGCGGGCAATCTGGTAAGCGTTTTTAATCTGGCTTAAAATCTGCCCTTCGCCGATAACCAGCGAATCGAGGCTGGAAGCCACTTTAAACAGATGGCGCACGCAGTTGACGCCGTTCAAGTTGTAAAAGTATTCTGTTTTGTAACCGTCGCCCGCCAGATGCTTAACCAGCGTCTGGATGAACTTCATGCCGCTTACGGGTTCTTCCAGCACCATGTAAAACTCGGTGCGGTTGCAGGTGGAAAGCAGCACTGCTTCGTCGAGATTGTCGTAATTGCGCAGGCGGCGCAGAATGCGGGCTATGCGGTCGGCGCTGAAGTTAAAGCCCTCGCGGACTTCAACCGGCGCGGTTTTATGGTTCAGCCCTAAAACTATTAATTGCATTTGTAATGCGCTCCTTTAATATATTCAGATGGCCTTCGTGCAAAAGGCCAATACTTTCTTCATCAAGCATTTCCCGCCAGAAGGCAGTGCGCTGTGCGGGTGTCAGCGGCAGCTGCTGCACTTTTTGGCGTGCCTCTGCCAGAAAATCCGCAAAAGCGGCAAAATTACTGCCGTAGGTTTTTGCCATATCCTGTGCCAAAAGGCGTGAGAATGCAGGCAGCCCTCCGCCGAAAGCGGTAAAGGTTAACCTGCCGCTGCTGCGTTGGGCGGGTACGCTGAAATTGCCAAGTTCCGGCTCTGTTATAACATTAACAAGGCACGGCGCATCCTGTGCAATAATGCGGTTCAGTGCCGCGTCGTCCGTTGCGGCAACCGCTAAAAAGCAGTCGGCATCGCCTCTTTGGTAGCCGCGCAGGTTTAAGGCAATGCGGCCTTCACCGGCCAGTTTTATTAAAGCTGCATCCGCCGCAGGCGCGGTAACCGTAACCTGTGCGCCGGAAGCAAGAAGCGTGCGTACTTTGCGCAGGGCAACCTTGCCGCCGCCGATAACGGAGCAGCGTTTGCCGTTAAGGTTGAGCACTGCCGGATAGCTGAACAGATTTTCTTCCATATTATAAGCCTGCCTTGCTGTGACTTTTGTTTAAAAAATTACATAAAGATACAACTACAATAATACCATAAAATAGGAAGTATTTCCAGTTAAAAATAGGTTGCAGCGCTATGAAAATGTGTAAAAAAGTATCAATTAAGATAAGAGGATTTAAAGGCGCTGCCGCAGAATAATAACAAGGCAGGCAGCGGAGGAGGGATTTATTATGAATTGTGCATTTTGCCCGCATCACAAATGCTATACGGAGGGCCAGAACTGTACAAAATATTCACATGAGGAGGTCTGCGGTTTTTACAGTGAAGATGACCGCAGAATGATGCGTGCCTCGTCGGCAACCGAAAGCCGCAACTATATGAAAATGACGCGCCTTGAAGAAAGTGCGTTTTTTGCCAAAGAGCTGGGCGTGAAGAAAATAGGCATTGCCTTTTGCATAGGCCTTGCCAACGAAGCACATTTTTGCGCGCAGTATTTTAAAAACCAGGGCTTTGCGCTGGAATCGGTTTGCTGCAAGGTCTGCTCGGTTGATAAAGATATGCTGGAGCTGGAAAAAATAAAGCCCGGCAAGCATGAAGCCATGTGCAACCCCAGAACGCAGGCGCAGCTTTTAAACAGCGCCGGTACGGAACTGAATTTTATTGTAGGCTTATGCGTTGGGCATGATATGCAGTTTACCATGGCCAGCAAAGCGCCGGTATCGTGCCTTATTACCAAAGACCGCGTGCTTGCCAACAACCCGGCAGGGGCGGTGTATAGCCGTTACTGGCGGCGCAAGCTGGGAATTTTGGAGGACGGAACGGTGTAAATAAAAAAGGTGCAGCGTAATGCTGCACCTTTTTTATATTATGTGCTTTACATAGAACAACCAGCAGCAGGTATGCGTCGGAATTAATTAAAAACTCCGTCTCGGTTGTTGCCGAAACGGAGGTTTTAATTAATTTGTTATTTAGTTTTTAAATTTTTACAATAAGCACTATTTTGCTGTTTTCAGTTCGGTCCAGTAACGGTCGTACATGGGCAGTGCATCGCCGATATCAATCAGCCATTCGCCTTTGTCGATGTTATCCATACCGATTTTCAGCATCGGGTCATTTTTAAATTCTTCGCTGTGGAATTCCTGAGCTTTTTCGTTCGGGTCATTGTAGCCGATGTATTCATAGTTTTTAGCGCTGATTTTCGGGTCATAGATAAAGTTGATGAATTTTTCGGCCAGTTCTTTATGTTTTGCGCCTTTGGGGATAGCAAAGGTATCAGCCCAGATGGTAGCGCCTTCTTTAGGTACTACAAAGCCGATATTGGGGTTGTCTTTCAGGGTGTAGCTTGCGTCACCGGTCCACATAGTGCCAATCCATGCTTCTTCGGCAATGAATTTTTGTTTAATGGTATCGGTATCGAAAGCAAGTACGTTAGGTGCAAGCGCTTTCAAGTCCTGGAAGGCTTTTTCAACCTGTGCAGGGTCGGTGCTGTTGTTGGAGAAGCCGTTTTTCTTTAATGCCATGCCGATGGTTTCGCGGCTGTCGTTTAAAAGAATCAGGCGGCCTGCATATTCAGGGTTCCACAAATCTTCCCAACTGTCGGGAACGTCTTTAACATAGTTTTTGTTGTATGCAATGCCGGTAATGCCCCAGGTGTAAACGAGGGAATGGTCGCCGGTGGGGTCATAAACCGGTGCTTTTAAAGTGCTTACAATGTTTTTGGCGTTGGGGATGTTGTCCATGTTCATTTTTTCCAGCAAATCAAGTTTGAGCATGGTTGCAACCATATAGTCAGAAGGCTGGATTACATCGTACTGTGCTCCGCCGGCCTGAATTTTAGCCAGAAGTTCTTCATTGTTGGCAAATACGTCGTAATTAACCTTACAATTGTATTGCTTTTCAAATTCGGCAATTACCTCCGGGTCAAAATTGTCGGCCCAGCTAAAGAGGTTGAGAACCTGCTGTTCTCCTCCTGCCGCTGCATCTTTCTTTTCTGTGTCACCTCCGCAGCCTGTCAGGAGAAGGGCCATGGTCAGTACGGAAACGAGAAAGACCAAAAGTTTTTTCATTTTGCAAATCATCCTTTCTTTATTTGGTTTTATTGAACCGTTTTACGGCATCAATCTTTGTTTTTGCTGCTGTGCTGCGGCTGTAAAATCTGCGCAATTACAATCAGCGAAATGGTTGCGAGCATTAAAAGCGTGGAAAGGGCGTTAATTTCCGGGGAAATGCCGCGTTTTACCATTGCGTAAATATATAGCGGCAGCGTGGTGGAGTTAGGCCCGGCCACAAAGAAGCTGATGATAAAATCGTCAATGGAAAGGGTAAAGGCAATCAGCGCGCCGGCGATAATACCAGGCATGGCAAGCGGCAGGGTAACGTAACGGAAGGTTTGAAACGGCGTTGCGTACAAATCCATGGCTGCCTGCTCAAGTTCATGGCGCATGCCTTCAAGCCTTGCGTTAACGGTAATTACTACAAACGAAAGGCAGAAAGTGATGTGTGCCAGTATAAGCGTAACTTTACCGAGCGGAACCTGCGTCTGTGCAAACAGCACCAGAAGGCTCAGGCCCATAACAATTTCCGGAATCAGTATCGGCAGATATAAAAGCCCGTTAATAACAGGTTTGCATTTATACTGATAGCGGTTGAGGGCTATGGCGGCAATTGTGCCGAGTACGGTGGAAACAACGGTGCTGATAACTGCGATAAACAGGCTGTTCATAAGGGCCTCCAGCACGCGGCGGTTTTGGAACAGCGAAGCGTACCAGTCAAGCGTAAAGCCTGTCCATACAGCGTTAATACGCGATTCGTTAAAGGAATACAGCGCAAGAATTAAAAGAGGCAGGTATAAAAAGGCCAGTATTACAAGTGAATAGGCCAGAAGAAGATGGCTACGCCACGTCTTTTGCATCTTTAGCCCCTCCTTCCTGCGACTGCAAAGCCTTGTAGTAAAGGATAATCAGCACAAGGCTCATTACTGCCAGCACAATGGAGAGCGCGGAGCCAAAAGGCCAGTCGCGCGCTGCCAGAAACTGGTTCTGGATGAGGTTGCCGATAAGGGCGGATTTGGCGCCTCCCATAACGTCCGGCACAACGAACATGCCGAGCGAGGAAATAAACACTAAAATTGTGCCTGCGGCAATGCCGGGCATTGTCAGCGGCAGGGTAACCTTGCGGAAAGCCGTCATCGGCGATGCGCCAAGGTCGGAGGCCGCTTCAAGCAGGCGCAGGTCAAGCTGTTCTATGGAAACGTAAATCGGCAGCACCATAAAAGGCAGCAGGGCGTAAATCATGCCCAGCATTACGGCCGCGTCGTTGTACAGCATCTGAAGTGGCTGCTCAATAAGCCCCAGTTTCATTAAAAAGGTGTTTACAACACCCTGCGTGCGCAGAATGATAACCCACGCATAAGAGCGGATTAAAAAGTTAATCCAGAAAGGTATCATCACGAGAATCAGCCCCGGCTGCTGCCATTTTTTAGGCAGGCGTGCAATGAAATATGCCAGCGGGTAGCCCATGATGATGGTAGCAACGGTAGTAATAACCGCTACTATCAGAGTGTCGGCAAAAATCTGCAAATATAAAGGTTCTAAAAAGCGCAGATAATTTTTTAGGGTGAATTCAAAAATTATTTGTCCGTAAGGCGTGCGCCCGGCAAAGGAAACGGCAACTACGATGAGAAGCGGGATAACGAAAAAGATGCTTAACCAGAGCATTGCCGGGGCAACCATCAGTTTTCCGTTTTTCATCGCGATACTTTCACCTCGTCTTTTTTATACCACCAAATACCTACGCGCTCGTCGGGCGACCAGCGTTTAACATCGTCAAAATACTGGTAGGCCACAACGGTCTGGTTGGAGTTGTCCAGACGGATAAATACTTTATCAATGGTGCCGTAAAACACAACGTCTACAACGGTACCGTAATAACCCGGTTCCGGGTGCTGCTTTTCTGCCTGTTCGTCCTCGTATTCCGGGCAGAGGTTGAGTTTTTCCGGGCGGATAACAAGCGTTTCGCTTTCCGTTTCAAAAAAGTTGCTTTCGCCGATAAATTTAGCGACAAAGCGGGTGTTGGGGTAATGGTAAATCGTATCCGGGTTGTCGTCCTGTTCGATAACGCCCTTATTCATAACCACAATGCGGTCGCTCATGGTAAGCGCTTCTTCCTGGTCGTGCGTTACATAAATGAAGGTAAGGCCAAGGCCGCGCTGCAAATTCTTAAGTTCCAGCTGCAAATTTTTGCGCAGCTGATAGTCAAGTGCGCCCAGCGGCTCATCCAGTAAAAGCACTTTAGGGTTATTTACAAGGGCACGGGCGATGGCTACGCGCTGCTGCTGGCCGCCGCTCATCTGCTGCGGACGGCGGTTGCGGAATTCTTCAAGCTGCGTAAGGTATAATACCTGCGCTACACGTTCTTTCTGTTCTTCGGCAGGCACTTTTTTCATCATCAGCCCAAATTTTATGTTTTCCTCAACAGTCATGTGAGGGAATAATGCGTAGTGCTGAAAAACCATATTGACATCACGTTTATAGGGCGGTTTATTGGTAACGTCTTCGTCATCAAGGAAAACCTTGCCGGTAGTAGGCGTATCAAGCCCCGCAATCATACGCAGCAAAGTGGTTTTGCCACAGCCGGAAGGTCCTAAAAGTGTTAAAAACTCACCGTCATAAATGGTAAGGTCCAGCTTGGGGATGATGAGGTTATTGCCGTACTTTTTGGTAATTCCCTGCAAACGGATCATTTCTTCCATTTTTTAGTTGTCACAACCTTTCATAAAAAATTTTGTTTGCATGATACTAATATAATAATATCATATTATAAACAAATTTGTGTAAAAAAATCAATGCTTTTTTGAAAAAAATGCAGGAGAGGCAAAAAAAACAGAGAATATTAAACTTCATAAAGAATAATTTGGAAATTTTGCTGATTTTCATGGAAAATGCGTATTTTTTGCGGGGTGAAAAAATGCTGAGCAAGAAATTTATTGAATTTTTGTTTGAAGGTGCACATATACAGCGCTGGAATGACCATATCCGCCCTAACGGCTTTACGGAACTGGACAAACAGGCGCATAAAATGATGATTTTGTATATTCTTGCCAAGTATGAGGAGCAGGACCACGGGGCAAAATTAAACTGGCGCGTGCTTATAGAAGGCGGTATTTTTGAATTTATGCACCGCATAATTTTAACCGATATTAAACCGCCGATTTACCACGAGCTTATGCGCGTGCACGGACGTAAGCTGAACGCCTGGATTTACAGCCAGCTTGAACGCCGCGTGCCGGAACTTGATGAAGTGTTTTTTGATAAGCTTAAACGCTGGTTTGATTATCCGGAGGAAAACCGGCTGGAGAAAAAACTTTTGCGGGCGGCGCACTACCTTGCCACGCAGTGGGAATTTGGCATTATCTACCATTTTAACCAGGCAATTTACGGCATAGATGCCACTAAAGCCGCCATTGAAAGCAATATCGAGGACCATTACGATTTGGCCGGCGTTCAGAAAATATCGCTGAAAGGCAAAACCAGCAAATTTATTGACCTTGTAGGGCAGCTGCGCTTTCAAAAACGCTGGGCGCAGTCGCCGCGCGTTCCGGAAACTTCCGTTATGGGGCATGTGCTGATAGTTGCCATTTTGGGATATTTTTGTGCGGCAGAGCTTGGCGCCTGTGATGAACGCATTGTAAATGATTTTTTGTGCGGCTTGTTCCATGATTTGCCGGAGGTGCTGACACGCGATATTATTTCGCCGGTTAAAACTTCTGTGGAAGGGCTTGACGATTTAATTAAGGAAATTGAAAAACGTCAGGTTGCCGAAAAACTGCTGCCACTGCTGCCGTGGGGCTGGCACGAGGAAATTATTTACTTTACGCAGAATGAGTTTACCAACCGCATAATGCTTGACGGTGTTCCCACCGAGGTGAGCGAAGAAGAATTAAACGGTAAATATAATGTAGACGGGCATGGCTATAAAGCGGTGGACGGCAGAATGTTAAAAGGCTGCGACCATCTGGCAGCGTTTGTTGAAGCCTATCTTTCAACGGAATACGGTATAACAAGCAAGCATCTGCTTAACGGCATGGCCGATTTGCGTGAAAAGTACAAAAACAAAACCATTGCCGGCATTAATTTTGGCGCAGTTTATGATGAATTTCCGGAGCTTAAAACCAATTTATAAATTGAATGCAAGTTTATGAAAATTCAGTTTATAACCAAAAATAAGTGGACACTTGTATTTGCAAGAGTTATAATGAAGCTGAAAGCAGCTCTTTAGATATGGAATTATCTTAGCTGTACAATATATTATATTTAAGATTTTTAAAGGAGGCATGGATTATGAATTTATTTGAAATGGCGCAGATTCCGCTGAACAAAGCTATTGAGGTTATGAAGCTTGACCCGAATGCGGCGGCAATTATTGCCTGCCCGGAAAGAACTCTGGAAGTTTCCATTCCTGTAAAAATGGATGACGGCACTACCAAAGTATTTACCGGCTATCGCAGCCAGCACAGCACAATTATGGGCCCGGCCAAAGGCGGCATCCGTTATCATCAGAGCGTTAACATGGACGAAGTAAAAACTCTGGCTTTCTGGATGACCTGCAAATGCGCAGTTGCCAATCTGCCTTACGGCGGCGGCAAAGGCGGCATTATTGTTGACCCGTCCAAACTTTCGCAGGCAGAACTTGAACGTTTGACCCGCGGCTACATTGACAGAATCGCTCCCATTATCGGCGAAAAAATGGATATTCCTGCCCCTGATATGAATACTAACGCTCAGATTATGGGCTGGATGATGGACGAATACAGCAAGCTGAAAGGCCAGTATGAACCGGGCTTCATTACTGGCAAACCAATCTGCATCGGCGGCTCGTTGGGCCGTACCGCAGCTACCGGCCGCGGCGTAATGGTTGCAGCAGGCGAAGCAATTAAAGCTATGGGCATTAAACCCGAAGAAGCAACCTGCGCAGTACAGGGCTTCGGCAACGTAGGCAGCTGGACTGCTAAACTGATTCACGACCTTGGCGTTAAAATTGTGGCTTTAAGCGATGTTTACGGCGCTATTATGAATGAAGACGGACTTGACCCGTACGAAGTTGAAAAACACGTACAGGCAACGGGCAGCGTAGTAAACTTCCCGGGCAGCAAAGCTATCAGCAACGCCGACCTTCTGGCAATGGAAGTTACCGTGCTTGCTCCGTGCGCAATGGAACTTCAGATTACCAAAGACAATGCGGCTGACGTTAAGGCAAAAATTATCGTTGAAGGCGCTAACGGCCCGACAACTCCGGAAGCTGACGAAATCCTTGATAAGAAAGGCATTCTGGTTGTGCCGGATATTCTCGCCAACGGCGGCGGCGTAACCGTAAGCTACTTTGAATGGGTTCAGTGCCTGTACCGTTACTTCTGGACTGAAGAAGAAGTTATTGATAAACAGACCCAGTTGATGATTGGCGCGTTTAAACAGGTATATGACACCGCTAAAAAATACGAAGTTAACATGCGTACCGCAGCTTATATCGTAGCCCTTAACCGTCTGGATGAAGCTATGAAATTCCGCGGCGCATATTAATAAGCGTTTTAAACTTCATTAAAATTTAATTGCTTAATGGCAGTATTAACCCCCGGCAGCCGTTACTGCCGGGGTTTTGTGTGAATGCAGAGGGAGGATTTATGAAAGATTTGCAAAAGAGCTGCAAGATTGCTGTGGTACAGGCTGCTCCTGTATTGTTTGATAAAAAAGCCTGTGTGGAAAAGGCAGTGGCACTCATTAAAGAATGTGCTGAAAACAAGGCTGAATTAATTGTATTTCCAGAATTGTTTATACCGGGATATCCTTACGGAATGACTTTTGGTTTTACTGTTGGCAGCAGAAATGAAGCGGGGCGTAAAGACTGGCTTCGGTATTATGAAAACAGCATTGTTGTGCCTGGCCCTGAAACGGAGCTTTTGGCAAAAGCGGCAAAAGACGCAGGTGCCTGGCTCAGTATTGGCGTATCGGAACGTGATGCCGTAACAGCAACGCTGTATAATACTAATTTGTTCTTTTCACCGGAAGGTGAAATTATTGTACACCGCAAATTAAAACCTACCGGTTCGGAACGCGTGGTATGGGGTGATGCCGACAAAAACTATTTCCCGGTTGCCGAAACGCCGTGGGGGCCAATGGGCAGTATGATTTGCTGGGAAAGCTATATGCCGCTGGCAAGGGCTGCGCTTTATCAAAAAGGCATTACTCTGTATATTTCGCCAAATACCAATGATAATGATGAATGGCAAAGCACGATTAAGCATATAGCTATTGAAGGGCACTGCTATTTTATAAACTGCGATATGTACTTTACACGTGATACTTACCCGGCAGATTTGCAGGCGCAGGATGAAATTGCTAAATTGCCTGAAAAAGTGTGCCGCGGCGGCAGCTGCATTGTTGACCCTTATGGGCATTACCTTACAGAACCTGTATGGGACAAAGAAGCTGTTATTTATGCAGAGCTTGATATGAGTAAAGTGGCTGCAAGCCGTATGGAATTTGATGTATGCGGCCATTATGCAAGACCTGATGTTTTAAAACTGGTTATTGAGGATAAATAAAACAAAATACCTTCTGCCGCGTTTGGCAGAAGGTATTTTTGCTTTATACCGTATTATTAAATTATCAAGCAAAGAATAAATTCATGATAATCATAGCGCAGAGTGCGTTGAGAAGGCTGGCAAGCATTAAAAGCGGCCAATATTTTTTTGGTACATCGGCTACGCCTAAAAGCCTGCCCATATATTGCAGCTGTGCCCCAAGCAAAAAGAAGCAGGGCATCAAAATCGTAATGTGGCGTGCGTCAAGCATGCCGTTTGCTGCCATGTTGGCTGCAAGACCTACAGAAGCAGAACTGGAAAGCCAAGCAGTAAGCACTACCGTAACGGCTTCGCCTGGCAGTCCAAACAGTGTCATTGCCGGCCCGAAGACATTGCCTAAAAAACTCATAACACCAAGCAAATTGAGTATTTCTGCAACTGCATAGGCCATTAAGATGTTAGGTACAAGATTGTTGATTGCTATATTAAAACCCTTGCGGGCACCGATAACGAAAATATCAAACGGATTTCCGGATACGTTTTTTGCTTGAACGCCGTTATTCATTTTTAAAATCCTCCTTGTAAACAGTATTTAAAACAAAGCGCACAAACATGGCGCCGACAAATTTAAAAACAAACATCAGTAAAAAAGGTACAAGCAGCGGCACGGTTAAATAAGAAAACAGAGCAGAACCGATAGCAAAATAGTTGTTGATAAGTCCTGCACCGGAATATTGCCATGAGCCGATGATTGTAAGCTCTTTTTTTGTTATCAGGTCCTGGTCGTATAGTTCTTTGGTTAATGCCGCACCGGCATCTGTGCTTTGCAGGTCGGTAATCAGTGCCAGCCCGGTTAAACCCGGTACGCCGAGCAATGGCCGCAGCAATGGTGTTAAAAGTTTGTGGGCAGCTTTAATAGCTCCGTAGTGCGATAAAACTTCAAGACAGCCGATTGCCAGCATTACGCTTGGCACAAGTGACAGCGCAAACATAAAACCGCCGCGTGCACCCAGCCCACCGGTGCCGACAAATGTATCCTTGCCAAGCGTTTTAACGGTGCCGAATTTGCCTATCAGTGTACTGAAGTCAAATGCGCTGAGCCATTTCATACCGTCAAAGCCGGTCATTATCCCGGAAAAGAATAAAATTGCAGCGGCTAAAGAAATAAAAGCCTTTGGCCCTACACGCCATTCTTCGGAATCAAAGTTAGTGAGTTTTTTCTCATTTTTCTCCATAATGCCCTCCTATCAAACAACAAAAACAAATAATGCGACAAATTTGTCTTTATTATATTGACAAAAATGCGCAATGTCAAGACGAAATTGAAAATTTATTTTTAGAATTTTTAAAATACATTTTAGTGTTGCTATTTAAAAAACGATATGTTATAATTTTTTTAAATTTTGGTAAAATAATTGTTGTTGGTTGTTGTTTTTAGAGGAGGATAATATGGCTATTTTAAATGTAAAAGATATTTTTCATGATTTACACCAAATTCCGGAAATAGGCTTTCAAGAATTTAAAACTTCTGCTTATCTTGCGGATAAATTAAGAGAACTTGGTTACAAAGTTACAACGAATGTTGGCGGAACCGGCGTTGTAGGTGTAGTAAAGGGTGCGGAACCAGGACCAGTAATGCTTTTGCGTGCAGATATGGATGCGCTGCCGTTTGTTATTAACGGCGAGCATAAGGCAATACACGCCTGTGGGCATGATGCGCACTGCTCTATGGTTTTGGCAGCGGCTTCTAACTTAAAAGATAAAATAAAAAAAGGAACTTTAAAAATTTTGTTTCAACAGGGCGAGGAAACTTTAAAAGGCGCGCTGGCTGTAATTGACGCCGGTGTGCTGGAAGACGTTGATATTGCTGTCGGTCTGCATATCCGTCCAGTGCAGGATTTGCCGTTTGGCAAATTATCGCCTGCTGTAAGGCATGCTTCAAGCACCTTTGCCAAAGTAAAAATTACAGGGCAAAGCTGTCACGGTTCGCGCCCGCATTTGGGTGTTAACGCTGTTGAAGTAGCAGCGGCGGTTATCAATGCGGCGTCTGGGGTTAGAATTAATCCGGTAATTTCCTGGTCTTGCAAAGCTACAGCCGTTAATGGTGGCGGCAGTGCGTATAATATTATTCCAGACCATGCGGAGATAACTTTTGACGTGCGTTGCCAGGAAAATGAAGGTATGACAGAATTGCTTGGTAAACTGCAGAAAGCTGCAGAAAACGTTGCCGCTGCTTACGGGGCAACGGCAGAATTTAGCTTACCGGGAGGAGTTATTCCAGCAGCAGTGCTTGATAAAGAGCTTACTGCCGAAGTTGCAGAGTGCATTAAAGAAGTTGTGGGTGAAGAAAATCTCGGCGAAGAGCTTGTAAATCCCGGCGGTGAAGATTTCCATTACTTTGCTAAAACATATCCTAAATTAAAATCGGCTTATTTTGGCGTCGGCGTTGCTGCCGAACCTGGGTTGCACGACCCTAATATGCATTTTAATATCGATGGTTTACAGGCTGGCGTGGAAGTTTTGGAAAAAATTACACTGAAAAAGCTTGGGTGATTGCAGGTTGCTAACGGTATATTTTAAATAAAATAATTGACTTAGATATAAAAAATCCACCTGTTATGGAAGGTTTAAAGATTGCTTAACCTTTGAGTCCTAACAGGTGGATTTTGTTTTTTTTTTCTTACTCCAGCATAGAAAAATCCGAGCCGGTAAACAGGAAAACAATGCCGCAGAATGTTACTGCCCCGGCTAAAATAGCGTCTTCGCTGAACAGCAGTTTTCCATTGTGCAGGGCAAGATGTGAATTTGGGTCTGCCATGCCCGTGCCGATACGGAAAAATGCCCCCGGTTTTTTAGCAAGATAGAAGGAAAAATCTTCCGAACCCATAGACGCTGATGGCAGAATACTTACTTTATCGTTGCCTAAAAGTTTTGAAGCGGAAGCTTCTATCATATCTACAAGATTATCTGATCCTATAACAGGCCCGCAGCCGGGTATAATTTCCGTTTCGGCGTGTACGCGCAGTGCCAGTGCCGTACCATCGGCAATGCGTTTAATGCTTTCGTGTATTTGCCTGCGTGTTTCCGGCAGCAGATAGCGCATTGAACCTTCAAGCACTACTTCTGAAGGAATGATATTGGCTGCTGTGCCTGCCGTCATTTTGCCTACGGTAATAACAGCTGAATCAAGCGGGTTAAGTTCGCGCGAAACTATGGTTTGAAGCTGAGTAATCATATAAGCAGCCGCAGCAATCGGGTCCGGTGTTTTGTGCGGATGCGCTGCATGGCCGCCGGGGGCGGTAATTGTAATTTTAAAACTGTCGGAACCGGCCATCATCGGGCCGTATTTAATGCCGATTGAACCGCCGGGAACATCCGGCCAGGTATGTACTCCGAAAACAGCGTCAACATCATCTAAAAATCCGTTGTTAATAATGGTTTCAGAACCGCCAAGTTTTTCTTCCGCCGGCTGGAAAAAGAATTTTACTGTACCATGCAGGTGCTGGCGGTATTTGCTCAAAAGCCGGGCTGCCGCAAGCAGTGAAGTCATATGCAAATCATGTCCGCAGGCATGGCAGCAGCCTTCGTTTACGGATGCAAATTTCAACCCTGTATTTTCCTTAACCGGCAGCGCGTCGATATCGGCCCTCAAGGCGATTGTTTTGCCGGGCATTGCACCATGTAAAATGCCGACAGCACCGGTAAAACCTTTGTTATCATAAACTTCGATACCGTATTTATTTAATTCGTCTTTTATGAATTTTGTGGTATTTTCTTCCTGAAAGCTTAATTCCGGATGCTGGTGCAGGTAGCGCCTGATTTTTATATATTCAGGTTCAAGTTCCTGCATCATTTTTTGAATGGCTGACATATTATTACCTCCCAACAAAAGATTATAATATTATGATATTTAATCTCGCAAAAATACTAATTGATAAGATTTGCTTATAATTCTCCGGCGCTGTACTGCACGCGGTAATCCCAAACATCGGAATTTACATAATATTCGCCGAAAATAATCGGTTCGTAGTTTTCGTTAAGCTCCTTGCGGACGATTTTTAAAAGCGGAAAGCCGAACGGAACGGAAAAGAGATTGCCAAGTTCTTTATCGGCAGCCACTGCTTTAACGCGTTCCTGTACATAAGCAGTTTTTAAGCCGTGTTTTGATAAAAAGCTGCGTATGGATTTTATTTCACCGGCAGCAATTACTTCTTCCGGTTCAGGTTTTTCAAAATAATGGTTAAGGAAAAACAACGGCTTGCCATCAACATAACGCACGCGGGCAACATATGTAAAAAGTTTTGCCGGATCGGTTTTAAATAGGCTGCATTGCTGTTCGTCCATGGCTTTTTTGTAGCATTTTAATGTTTGGCAGTGTACGGAATCACTATCTACCTTTTTGTCTATAAAGTGTACGCCAAAACCGCTCATTAAAAGCATATTTTCCCATGGTAAAGAGCTAGAAACAAAAGTGCCTTTGCCCGGCATGCGTACAATAAGTTGCTCGCTTTCCAGTTTTCCGAGCGCCTGGCGTATGGGAGAAAGGCTGGTGCTATAATGCTCTGCCAGCGCGCTTTCGGTAGGCAGCTGTTCGCCCGGTTTATAAAAATGGCTGCGTATTTTGTTGTATAAATCCTGATAAATTTTAAAATTAAGTGTTTGTCTCATTATCAAGTTCCCTTTATTATTGATACTTTAATAATACCACATTGCCTGCACAGTTGCCAAAAGGTTTTCTTGCTTTTTTCAGAAAATTATAATATTATAATATTATAATAAATTGATAAAAGGGAGTGGAGAATATGGAAAAACATGCTTTGTATCATATGACCTGGAAAGAAATCGAAGAAGTATTTAAAAGCGACCCGGTTGTTATTATTCCTATGGGTTCTACCGAACAGCAGGGAATACATTCTTTAACCGGCGACTATCTGGCTGCTGAAGCTATTGCCAAACGTGTTGCGGAAAAAGCCGGTGCTTATTACGTTCCTGTTATTCCGTTTGGTTGCAGTGAATATTTCCGCTGTTTCCCGGGCACAATATCGCTCCGCCCTTCCACGGTAGAAGCCGTTATTACAGATGTTGTGGAAAGCCTTACCGAGCACGGTATTACGAAAATCTTTTTCATTAACGGCCATGCCGGAAATACACCCACTATTGAAGATGTGGCTAGAAAATTACGCCGCGAAAAGGAAATTGTATGTTTTTCGATAGATTTATGGCAGGGCTTAACGCCTGAAGCAAAAAAAGAAATTTATGGTGAAGGCCCTGATTCTTCCGGCCATGGCGGAGATCCTCTGACATCGGTAATGCTTTATTTATATCCGGAAGATATGCGTATGGATTTGCTTAATCCGGTTGAAAACATTAAAGAGTATAAAGGCGTTCCTGTAAACGGCCTTAAAAAGGGTATGGTTAAAGGTGTTCCGTTCAATCTTTATATGGATATGATTGACGTTACAAAACAGGGTGTAATGGGCAATCCGTTTGCATCCAGCGCAGAACGCGGAGAAAAAATAGTTAACCATTTGGTTGATGCGTGCTGTGAGATGGTAAAAATTATAAAAGAAAACGATACCCATATTTAATTGTTGATTTATTTGGTTTTATAACGGGGAGGTAGAATTATGATAGCTGTTTTAGGCTTTGCTACCATTATCATATTTTTGTATGTTACAATGACCAAAAAATTGTCAATTCAGTCGGCACTGATTGGCATACCTGTTATTGCAGCAATAATTGGCGGTTTTGGTTTTGATATAGGCAAAATGATGATTGCCGGTGTAATTAAGGTTACTCCTTCGGCAATGATACCTATTTTTGCTGTAATTTATTTCGGCATTATGATTGATGCAGGGTTATTTGACCCCATGGTTAACAGAATTTTAAAACTTGTAAAGGGCGACCCTGTAAAGATTACCATTGGTGCAGCGGTTCTGGCAATGCTTGTTTCGCTGGACGGCGACGGTACAACTACTTTTATTATTTCCGTTTCTGCCATGCTGCCGATTACCACTAAATTAAAAATGAATCCGCTTATTTTGCCGTTTGCAGTAGGTATGGCGGCAGGCGTTATGAATCCGCTTCCATGGAGCGGGCCGACAACGCGTGTTATGGCGGTTTTGCATGCTGATTCTTCTGCAATTTTTACTCCGATTGTACCTGCCATGGCTGTTGGCATTGCCTGGGTATTATTTGCCTGCTACTATGTTGGCAAAAAGGAACGCAAAAGACTCGGAGTTATGCATATTGACGAGCATACTTTTGATGGCCTTGGCGAAGACCAGAGTGCCAAAAGGCCGCAGCTTTTCTGGTTTAACTGCATTTTAACTGTTTTGATGATTGTGGTGCTGCTGATGGATATTATGCCTATGGCGACTATTTTTATGATTGGTTTTGCATTGGCAATTACGGTAAACTATCCTAATCTTGAAGAACAGACAAAACGTTTGAAAGCATATGCCGGTGAAGTTTTAATGATAGTAACATTAATTTTCTCGGCAGGGTGTTTTACCGGTATTCTTTCCGAAACCAAAATGATTACGGAAATGGCTAAGACCCTTGTTTCGTTAATTCCTGAACATATGGGCAGCCTGCTGCCGCTTTCCGTAGCAGTAACGAGTATGCCTTTAAGCCTTGTATTTCCTACGGATGCTTATTACTTCGGCGTGCTGCCGGTTATTTATGAAATGGCAGCTTCTCTTGGCATCGATCCGGTGCAAATCGGCCGTGCTGCTGTGCTTGGGCAGATGACGGTAGGTTTCCCTATAAGTCCGCTGGCAGCGGCAACATTGGTTTTAATCAGCGTATCGCGTGTTAATTTAATTGACCACCAGAAATTTATGTTCTTCTGGGCTTTTGGCACTACGCTGATTATGACAGTTGTGTGCTACCTTACCGGTGCATTGACGTTTTAATTAATAACTGAAAACTTTATGGAGAAATAAAAAAGCTGGCGTTAACTTAACGTCAGCTTTTGTGCACACAAAAAGTCAGACAAAATAATTAAACTGTTCTTAAGGACTCAGTCCAGTATTCTACCGGGCTGAGTCCTTTTAACTTTACCTTTATTTTCCGGTTATTGTAATAATCTATATATTATATTCGTTTAACTTCTTTCTAAAATCTTCTATTGACTCAAATTTCTCAAAATAAAATAATTCTGATTTCAGCAGCCCAAAGAAATTTTCCATTACGGCATTGTCCAGATAATTTTTTTATCCTTTTGTATTGCTTTAATTTTGAATTCTTCTGAATACTTAGTTATAAATAAACTGCCAACAAAAAGTTTTTGGCTAATTTTTGGGACAGTTCAAAACAAGGTAGTGTTGATTTTTTGTTATTTTTCTATTTTTTGATTTAATTTACGTCATTGCATATACGTCTATTATTTTATATTCACTTTTTTACTCATGGTTGTTCTTTGGTTATAAAGAATGACCATGAAAGGATAAAATAAATAAAAAATATAAAACTTGACTGCAAAGATGATACGCCAAAAAAGAAAAAACAACCCTTGTAAATTATCTGAAAACTATTTTACAAATGTTCTGACAAATGTTAAAATTAAATTATCATAATAGTGAGGTGGATGTAATGTACGTATTAACTTTACCGGTATTGAGAAAAATGCTGCACACCGCAGCAGTTGACCTGAAAGACAACGTTCAGTATTTGTGCGAGCTGGACAGCGTTGCCGGTGACGGCGACCACGGCATTGCCATCGGGCATATTGCCGATATTTTAAAATCGCACAGCGACGATACTACCATTGCCACCATGAACCTTCTCCTGGAAGGCATTGGCGACGCGTTTATGGGCGTTAACGCAGGCAGCAGCGGCCCGCTTTGGGGCACAATTTTCGCCGGCATGGCAGACGGCATTGACGACCAGCAGGAGCTGACGGAAATTGAATTTAAGCGTATGTTTGCGCAGGCTAAAGAAGATTTTATGGATGTAAGCAAAGCCAAAGTGGGCGATAAAACTCTGGTCGATGCTTTTTATCCGGCTGTAAGCGCCATTGCCGAAACCGAAGGCAGCATTGAAGCGCTTCTGGACGCTGCGGCAGAAGCTGCCAAAAAAGGTGCCGACGCAACGGCAGATATGACCGCTAAATTCGGCCGCGCCAAAAACGTTGGTGAACGCAGCCTCGGCCATAAAGACCCGGGCGCCGTATCCATGGCAATTTTCTTTGCCGGGCTTGCCAAAGGCGCAAGAGCATAGTTCTTTAAAAAGCGGCGGCTTTTTAAAAATAAATTACGCACTAATGGAGGTTGTAAACAATGAAAAAATTTATCAATGACCCTGAAAATTTAACATCGGAGCTTTTGGAAGGCCTTGCCCTGAGCAATCCCGACATTGTATCTCTGGAAGACGGCAACCTTGTAGTTAATAAAAAATTGAAAGACGCAGACCGCGTAACCATCGTTACCCTTGGCGGCACCGGCCATGAACCTGCCATCAGCGGTTTTGTAGGCGAAGGCATGATTGATATTTCCGTAGCGGGCAATATTTTTGCAGCCCCCGGCCCGCAGTCCTGCGTTGAAGCCATTAAAATGGCAGATAAAGGCCACGGCGTACTGTTTGTTGTATTAAACCATGCCGGCGATATGCTTACCGGCAACCTGACCATGAAACAGGTTAAAAAACTGGGCATTAAAGTTGCCAAAGTTGTTACCCAGGAAGACGTTGCCAACGCACCGCGCTCCAATGCGGATGACCGCCGCGGTCTGGTTGGCTGCATTCCTCTGTATAAAATTGCCGGTGCTGCTGCAGCACAGGGCAAATTCCTTGAAGAAGTTGCCGAAATCGCACAGCGCTTTGCCGATAACATGGCAACCATCGCCGTTGCCTGCGTAGGCGCAACCCATCCGGCAACCGGCATGGAAATTGCCCATATTGAAGACGGCATGATGGAAGTTGGCATGGGCCAGCACGGCGAAGGCGGCGGCGGAAGCATGCCGCTGAAATCTGCGGACGAAACCGCCGTTATTATGATGGACGCACTTTTGAAGGACCTTGACGTTAAGAGCGGCGAAAAATTAATGGTTATCATCAACGGCAGCGGCGCAACCACTTTAATGGAACAGCTGATTGTATTCCGCAAATGCCATAAATACCTTGCCGAAAAAGGCATTGAAGTTGTGGCAAGCCATGTAGGCGAACTTTTAACCGTACAGGAAACCGCAGGCTTCCAGATGTTCATTGCCCGCATGGACGACGAACTGACCGCTTTATGGAATGCTCCGTGCCGCACTCCGTATTACAGAAACTAAGGTGAATTACTATGGCAGATAAAGAAGGCAATATCATAGCAAAAGATTACGGCATCGGCATTAAGCCGCCTGTGCAGACTTTTCATGTAAAAGGGCTGGGTCACGCTGAATGGGGCATGAAAACAAGGCTTTCGCATATTTTTGCGGAAGACGGCCGCACCATTATGCTGGCATTTGACCACGGCTACATTATGGGCAGCACGGCAGGGCTGGAAAGGCTAGATTTGGCAATTCCGCCCCTTATGGAATACGCCGACTGCCTGATGGCAACCCGCGGCGCGCTGCGTGCCTGCATTCCGCCCGACTGCCGCAAGGCCATTGCCCTGCGCTGCACGGCTGATACCTCCGTTTTGAAAGACGATATGAGCCACGGCGTTATCGGCGTCGGCATTGAGGACGCAATCCGCATGAATGCTTCCTGCATGGCAGTGCAGTGCTTTGTTGGCGCTGATGGCGAGCTCGGTTCACTGGAAAATTTAGTGCGCACCGTTGACGCCGGCGAGCGTTACGGCATTCCCGTACTCGGCGTTGTGGCCGTAGGCAAGGAAATGGAACGCACCACGCGCTATTTTGCACTGGCAACACGCCTGCTTGCGGAACTTGGCGCGCACATGATTAAAACCTACTACTGCGAAAATTTCGAGCAGATTACCGCAGCCTGCCCCGTGCCTATCGTTATTGCGGGCGGCAAAAAAATACCCGAACTTGACGCTCTTAAAATGGCGTACCGTGCCATCAGCGAAGGCGCTGCCGGTGTGGATATGGGCCGCAATGTGCTGCAGGCCGAAAACCCTGTGGCAATGCTTAAAGCCATCCGCATGGTTATCCACGAAAATGCCAAACCGGAAGAAGCCTATAAAGCTTACGAGCTGATGAAGGAGGAATAACCGATGAAAAAATTTATGCACGTTGGCGTGCCTACCGATAAAGTAATGGAAGGCAGCGTATATGCCGAAGGCATTAAAACCCATATCGTTCCGCCGGAAACCAATGAATTCGGCATTGAATACCTGCGCTTTGAAAAAGACACCCCGCTGCCGCAGGAACTGCAAACCCTTGTGCATGTTGCCTACCAGGTAGATGACATGGACGAGCAGCTTAAAGCCAACCGCGTGGTTGTAGAACCGTGGATGGCCGATGAAAATACCCGCATCGCCTTTATTATGAAGGACGGTATTTTAATGGAATTAATGGAAGTAAAATAATTGCTTACGGATAAGGAACTTGCCGGGCTGGTGCAGGCAGCGCGCCTTTATTACGAGGACGGGCTGACGCAGGCCCAGGTAGCTGCCAAAATAGGCGTGTCGCGCCCGCAGGTAAGCAAAATGCTGGCGCACGCACGCGAAGCAGGCATTGTACACATTGAAATACGTCCACCTGTTGCAGGCGATGCAGAACTTTTAAAACTTTTACAGCAGCGCTTCGGCATTAAAGGCGGCATTGTACTGCCGCAGGCACAGCGTGAAGCGCTCTTGCGTGAAACTTCGGAATATCTGGCGGGCGAACTGCGCTACGAAAAAAACATAGGCCTTGGCTGGGGCTATACGCTTGGCGAAATTGCAGGCAAAATGGCTTCTGCCGGAGGGCTTAAAGGCAGCGGCAAAATATTTCCGCTGATTGGCAGAACAGCCATACCAAACCGCGGTTACCGCGTTAACGAACTGGCCCTGCTGCTTGCCGGAGGAACCAGGGAGGCTTTCCGCCTTGAGGCAGAGGCTTTTCCGGGCAGCCGCGAAGCGCGCGATGCCATGGAAGACACGCCGGATTACCGTCAGGCTTTGTCGCTGTGGCAGGATACCACGGCGGCGCTTGTGGAAATACGCGCTTACCCCGGTGTGCCGGATGAAGCGACGGCGCTGCGTTTTGAAGACGCGCTGGAGCGTCAGCAGGCTGTTGGCAGTTTGCTTTCGTACTATTTTAATGTACGCGGCGAATTTATCAGCGGCGCAGGCGATTTTGCCGTGCGCGTGCCGCTGAAAACTCTGGGGCAGCTGCCCAAAGTTGTTGCCATAGGCCTTACGGCAGGCAGCAAAGCCGTGCTTGGCGCACTGCGCACAGGCCTTGTAACGCACCTTGTTGTTACCGAAGACATAGCGCGCAAAATATTGCAGAAATAAATACGGCAAAATAAAAACAACCCTCTTGTACAGCAGGTGCAGGAGGGTTGTTTGGCGCTGACGGGAAATCCGCAAGCTTAGCAGATTATATGCAGATAAGCAAAAAGAACTGCACATAAATAAGACGTTTTATGTGCAGAAACCATATTAATATAAAATGTCTTCCTTGGGTATACATTTACACAACAATTACCAGAAAATTTTAAAATTTTGGTTAAGGAAGTTTGTTTTTTATGCGGATAAATGGTAAAATAGATGATAAAATAGTAGTATTGTTGTTTTGAGGGGACATTTTGAAGAATGGAAGGATGGATATTATGAAAAAAAGAGGACTTAAAAAATTTGCTGCAGGCGTAACTTTGCTTTTGGCATTGGGGCTTCTGGCGGGTTGCGGCGGCGAAAAAAAGGAAGCAGGAAGTAAAGCGCAGTTAAACGTAGGTATTGTACAACTGGTAGAACACAGTGCGCTTGATGCCGCCAATAAAGGCTTTGTAGACGGCCTGGCGGAAAAAGGCTTCAAAGAAAACGAGAATGTTGCTATCGACAGGCAGAACGCGCAGGCAGACCAGAGCAATTTGCAGAATATTGCTCACCGCTTTGTCAACAACAAAGTTGATTTAATCTGCGCCATTGCAACTCCTGCCGCGCAGGTTATGGCCAACGCCACGAAGGATATACCCATTGTGGCAACCGCCGTTACGGATTACGAGGCGGCCAAGCTTGTTGCATCGAATGAAAAACCGGGCGGTAATGTTACCGGCACCAGCGATATGAACCCGATTAAGGAACAGGTTGATTTGCTTTTGAAAATCGTGCCGGATGCCAAAACTATCGGCACCGTTTACTGCTCCAGCGAAGTAAATTCTCAAATTCAGATTGAAATTATGAAAAAAGCGGCTGCTGAACGGGGCGTCAATGTCATGGAAGCAACGGTTTCCACGGTAAACGATATTCAGCAGGCAGCACAGAGCCTTGTAGGGAAGGTTGACGTGGTTTATGTGCCCACCGATAATGTAATTGCATCTTCCATGCCTACTTTGGTTTCCGTTACAGATAACGCAGGGCTTGCGGTTATCTGCGGCGAAGAAGCCCTTGTAAAGGGCGGCGGTCTTGCAACGCTTGGTATTGATTACTACCAGCTCGGTAAGGAAACCGGCGAGATGGCGGCTAAAATTTTAAAAGGTGAAGCCAAACCGGCAGATATGGCAATACAGACTCAGAAGCAGTTTAAAACCGTTGTTAACGAAGCAGGAGCAAAACGCCTGGGCATTACTATCCCGCAGGATGTGCTGCAAAACGCGGAAATTGTAAAATAACGCGTTGAATGCAGAAAAAAGTTTACCTTAGGGAAGGAATGAGTTATCCATGAAATTATCTAAAAAAGCACGCGTTTTGGCTGCGGCTTTGGCTTTAACACTTGCCGCCGGTATTATGGGCGGCTGCGGCGGCGATAAAAAAGAGGAAGCTGCTGCTAAAAAAACAGTTAATGTTGGTATTGTACAACTGGTAGAACATGCATCGCTTGATGCTGCAAATAAAGGTTTTGTAGACGGGCTTGCCGCAAACGGCTTCAAAGAAGGCGAAAACGTTGTTTTCGACCGCCAGAACGCACAGGCAGACCAGAGCAATTTGCAGAACATTGCCCACCGCTTTGTAAGCAACAAGGTTGATTTAATCTGCGCCATTGCAACACCTGCGGCACAAACCGCTGCCAACGCAACAAAAGATATTCCTGTTGTATCTACTGCCGTAACCGATTATGAAGCGGCAAAACTCGTTGCTTCCAACGAAAAACCGGGCGGCAACGTTACCGGCACCAGCGATATGAACCCGATTAAAGAACAGCTTGACCTTCTGCTGAAACTTGTGCCGGATGCCAAAGTTGTAGGTACAATTTATTCTTCGAGCGAAGTTAATTCGCAGATGCAGGTAGAGCTTTTAAAGAAATATGCTGCTGAAAGAGGCGTAGAGGTTAAGGAAGCAACCGTTTCCAGCGTTAACGATATTCAGCAGGCGGCACACAGCCTGATTGGCGAAATTGACTGTCTGTACCTGCCTACCGATAATGTTATGGCATCGGCAGTGCCTACGCTGATCAGCGTAACCGAGCCTGCCAAACTGGTTATGACCTGCGGCTGGCCCGATACTGAAGGCAGCGTTGCCGTAATAGGCATTAACTATTACGAACTTGGCAAACAAACCGGCGAAATGGCAGCCAAAATTTTAAAGGGCGAAGCCAAACCGGCTGAAATGCCTATTGAAACCCAGAAGAAATTTAAAGTTATCGTTAATAAAAAGGTTGCGGAACGCCTTGGCGTAACTGTTCCGGAAGAAATTTTAAAAGCTGCTGAGGCAGAATAAAAAGAGGCACTGCGGGTTTCCCGCCCGGGAAACCCGCTTTTACTGCCTGCTTTGGAGGAGATTAGATGATCGATATTTTAATGCCGACAATAGCACAGGGGCTGTTGTGGGCAATTATGGCGCTGGGCGTTTATATTACGTTCCGCGTGCTTGATATTGCCGATTTGACTGTTGAAGGAAGTTTCCCACTTGGTGCGGCTGTGGCTGCGGCCATGCTTTCGGAAGGTTATTCCGTTTCTGCCGCTTTTGCCTGCGCTGCCGTTGCCGGTATGCTGGCGGGCGTTGCTACCGGTTTTTTACATACCAAATTGAAAATACCGGCGCTGCTGGCAGGTATTTTAACCATGATTGCGCTGTATTCCGTAAACCTGCGCGTTATGGGCAAAGCTAACCTGTCGCTTTTGCGTATTGATACAATTTTTACGGAAATGCAGGCCCTGACAGGCCTTGACAATGTTTATACGGTGCTTGCGGTAGGTGCTGTTTCCGCTCTTATCTGCGTTATTTTTATCTACTGGTTCTTCGGTACGGAAATCGGCGCTGCCATCCGCGCTACCGGCTATAACCAGCAGATGATCCGCGCTCAGGGCGTTGATACCCGCATTACCATTATTTTGGGCCTTTTAATCAGTAATGCGCTGGTTGCCTTAAGCGGCGCGCTGATTGCGCAGAACAACGGCTTTGCCGATGTCGGTATGGGCACCGGCACAATCGTTATCGGCCTTGCGTCCGTTATTATCGGCGAAGTGCTTTTTGGTACGCGCAGCTTTAAAAACTGCCTTATCAGCGTAGTGCTGGGCAGCGTTGTATACCGTATTGTTATTGCAGCGGTACTGCAAATGGGCATGCCGCCTAACGATTTGAAACTGTTTACGGCGCTTCTGGTTGCATTTGCACTGTCGCTGCCGCTTGTTAAAGACAAGGTCGGCATCAGAAAGGCGGTGAAATAATGCTGCACGTTGAACATATCCATAAAACATTTTTTGCGGGCACCATTAATGAAAAGGTTGCTTTGCAGGATTTATCGCTGCATCTTGCGCCTGGCGATTTTGTTACCGTTATCGGCGGCAACGGTGCGGGCAAATCTACACTGTTAAACTCTATTGCCGGTGTTTTTCCGATTGACAGCGGCAAAATAGTTATCGATGGCGTTGATATTACCAAAACACCGGAGCATAAACGCGCAAAATATATCGGCAGGGTTTTTCAGGACCCGATGATGGGCACTGCTGCCGGCATGATGATTGAAGAAAACCTGGCTATTGCCGCACGCCGCGGCAAAACGCCCGGCCTTAAATGGAGCCTGAACGAAAAAGACCACGACTGGTTTGTGGAAATGCTTAAAGAGCTTGACCTTGGCCTTGAAAACCGCATGACGGCTAAAGTGGGCCTGCTTTCCGGCGGGCAGCGCCAGGCACTGACGCTTTTAATGGCAACAATAAAACGCCCGAAGCTTTTGCTTCTGGACGAACATACTGCTGCGCTCGACCCCAAAACGGCAGCCAAGGTGCTTTCGCTTACCGAGCGCATTATTGACCGCGACAAGCTGACGGCGCTGATGATTACGCACAATATGCGCGACGCGCTGAAATACGGCAACCGCCTGATTATGATGTATAACGGGAGTATTCTGGTAGACGTTGCCGGTGAAGAAAAGAAAAACCTTACCACGCAGGATTTGCTTTTGATGTTTGAAAAAGCTGCCGGCAACACGCTTGACAGCGACAGGCTGCTTTTGGGATAAGGAGAAACGCATGGCTGAACTGGAACGGCTGAAACAAATAAAATGCTTTTTGTTCGATATGGACGGCACCGTTAATCTGGGCAATACGCTTATTCCCGGCATGGACGCGTTTTTTAAAAAGCTGCGTTCTTACGGCAGGGATTTTTACCTGGTTACCAACAATTCTTCCAAAGGGCACAGCCATTATGTGGAAAAAATGCGCCGCATGGGCATTGAGGTAACGCGCAAAAACGTTTTAATCAGCAGCGATGCCTTTGTGTATTATATGCAGCAGGTTAAGCCCGGCGCCAGTTTGTATGTGCTCGGCACCGATTTATTAAAGGAAACCATTATTAAAGGCGGCTTTAAGCTGACGACGCTGCTGGAAGAAAAAACGGATTTTGTGGTTGTCGGTTTTGATATGTCGCTTGATTATGAAAAGCTGGCTATAGCCTGCCGCTTGATTGACCGCGGTGTGCCCTATGTGGCTACGCATCCCGATGTGCGCTGCCCCATTGAAGGCGGCGAGTTTATACCCGACTGCGGTGCCATGATTAAGCTGATTGAAACGGCAACCGGCAAAAAGCCCATTGCCATTACCGGCAAACCCTACCACTACATGGTAGATGTTGTTATGGAACGCACCGGCTATAAAAAAGACGAAATTGCCATGGTTGGTGACCGCCTGAGCACCGACATTGCCTTCGGGCTGAACAACGGCATTTTATCCGTACTTGTTTTAACCGGCGAAGCCACGCTGGAGGATGTGGAAAAGGAAAACATCTACCCCGATATAATTTTGCCGCACGCGGCGGATATAGCAAAATATTTTTAAAAAATTGCCCTGCTTTGAGCAGGGTTTATTTTTATTCTGCCTTATTTTGTTGTATAATTAATTTAGGGAACTTATGCTAAACCTTAAGTTTTGGGAAAGGCAGTGAGAATTATGGATTTTAAAAAAGTTACCTTCTTAAAAGTTTACACCGGTGAAGACGTTATTGTTGAAGATATGCCGCTTTTTAAGGCCGTTATTAAAGAGGCCATGCGCCTTAAACTGGCAGGCGGCACGGTTACCCGCGGTATTGGCGGTTATGCTTCGGTTAAGCGCGGTATCGATTATAAAATCGGTTCGTTCTTTACGGGGCTGCCCAATATGCCGGTAACGGTAGAAATTGTAGATACACGCGAAAATATTGAAAAAATTCTGCCCTGGCTGGAAAAGAATGCCACCAAAGCATTGGTGCTGGTAGAAGAAAGCACCTGCCTTATTACCGATTATATGCGTGAAGAAGAAGCCAAAAAAGCCCAGGAGGCTAATAAATAAAACAACATCCCCGGAGGAAGATGCTGAATGAGAGAATTTTTTGATGTTGCCCTTATCGGCGGCGGTCCTGCCGCCGTTTTTGCTGCTTACGAGTTTTCGTTGAAGTACCCGGAATTAAAAGTGGTTATTCTGGAGGAAGGTCACCCCATTGAGCAGCGCAAATGCCCGCTGGCGCAGAAAAAGGTTGACCACTGCCTGCGCTGCGTGCCCTGCGATATTATGCGCGGGTTCGGCGGCGCCGGTGCGTTTTCGGACGGCAAATATAATTTTACAACGGAGTTTGGCGGCTGGCTGAATGAATACCTGCCCCATAACGAAGTTATTGATTTGATTGACTACGTTGACGAGCTGAACTGCCGCCACGGTGCGCCGGGCGAATATTTCAGCACCAAAAACTGCACTATCGGCGCCAAAGCGCTGGGTTACGACCTGCACCTTTTAAATGCCAAGGTAAGGCATCTGGGTACGGAAAATAACCTTATTATAATGGAAAATATTTATAAGCATCTGCTGGAAAACGGTATTGAAATCCGCTGCAACAGCCACGTGGAAAAAATCCTCCGCGAAGGCGAAAGGTTTGTGCTGCCGGTACGCGGCAAGGGCGAAATTGAATGTACTTATTTAATTGCTGCCCCCGGGCGCGCCGGTGCGGAATGGTTTACCGAGCAGTGCAAGGATTTGGGGCTGAGCTTTATTAATAACCAGGTGGATATCGGCGTGCGCGTGGAAGTGCCTGCGCAGGTGTTTAAGCATATTACCGATGAAGTGTACGAGGCCAAGCTTGTGTACCGCACCCAGCGCTACAACGATTTGGTGCGCACCTTCTGCATGAACCCCAACGGCTATGTTGTGGCCGAAAACACCGACGGCATTGTAACGGTTAACGGGCACAGCTACCGCGACCCGAAACTGCACAGCAACAACACCAACTTTGCGCTTTTGGTAAGCAACACCTTTACCGAACCGTTTACCGAGCCGCACCAGTACGGCAAGCGCATTGCTTCCTTCAGCAATATGCTGGGCGGCGGCGTGCTTTTGCAGCGTTTCGGCGATTTGATTAACGGACGCCGCACCAACGAGCGCCGTTTGAAAAAGAGCTTTACCAAACCTACTTTAAACGCAACCCCGGGCGATTTAAGCCTGGTACTGCCAAAACGCCAGCTTGACGATATTATCGAAATGATTTACGCGCTGGATAAAATTGCCCCCGGCATGGCCAATGCCGATACGCTTTTGTACGGCGTGGAAGTTAAGTTTTACAGCGCGCGCCTTGAGCTGGACGGCAAACTGGAAACCAAAATACACAACCTGTTTGCCTGCGGCGACGGCGCAGGCATTACGCGCGGGCTTTCGCAGGCCAGCGCCAGCGGCGTGCATGTGGCAAGGCAGATTGGCGAACGCGCCAGAAGCGGCAAATAACTGAACGGGCGGGAAGATAAACATGGTAACACCGTTAATAAGCATGCTCGGAATTACCAAAAAATTTCCGGGCGTTATAGCCAACAATAAAATAGATTTAGAATTATACCCCGGCGAAGTGCATGCGCTGCTGGGCGAAAACGGCAGCGGCAAAAGTACGCTGATGAGCATTTTAACCGGGCTTTACCAGCCAACGGAAGGCAAAATACTGGTTGACGGCAAAGAAACGCAGTTTTCTTCGCCGGCGGACGCCATTTCAAGCGGCATCGGCATGGTGCACCAGCATTTTAAGCTGATTGAATCCTTCACCGTGGCGGAAAACATTGCCTTAAGCGATACGCACGGCAGCTTTAAGCTGGATATGGCGCAGCTGGAGGCAGATATTGAAGAATTAAGCAGTTACTACGGCTTAAAAATAGACCCGCACGCCTTTGTATGGCAGCTTGGCGTCGGCGAAAAGCAGCGCGTGGAAATTCTGCGTATGCTGTACCACAAAAGCCGGGTGCTGATACTTGACGAACCTACGGCGGTGCTGACGCCGCAGGAAACGCGCGAGCTGTTTGCCAACCTGCGCAAAATGGCCGACAACGGCTGCGCGGTAGTGTTCATTTCGCACAAGCTGAACGAAGTTGAAGAACTGGCGGACCGCATTACCGTTCTGCGCGGCGGCGTGGTAAGCGGACGCATGGAAAAAAGCGAAATCAACCGCAACGCGCTGATACAAATGATGGTTGGGCGCGAGCTTAACACAAACTATCCGCATAAGCCTGCCGGCAGCGGGGACGTGGTTTTAAGACTGGAAAAAATCTCCGCCCTTGGCGATATGCACACGCTGGCGCTTGACAATGTGAGCTTTGAAATACGCGCGGGCGAAATTTACGGCATTGCCGGCGTAAGCGGCAACGGTCAGCGTGAGCTGGCGGAGGTTATTGCCGGTATGCGCCTTTCCATGGGCGGCAAAATGTATTACCGCGGGCAGGATTTTACCAATAAACCGCCGCGTGCCAAAATTGAAGCAGGCATCAGCTATGTGCCGGAGGACCGCCTTGGCACCGGCCTTGCGCCGAACTTAAACAGCGTTGAAAACATTATTTTAAAAGAATACAACGGGCGTTTTGCCGAAGGCTGGCGCATTAAATGGCAGGCAGCCGTAAGCGCCGCCAAACATATTGTTGAAGAATTTGACATTAAGCAGGGCAGCATTTACCAGCCGGTAAAAATGATGAGCGGCGGCAATATCCAGAAGCTGCTTTTGGGGCGCGAAATTGCAGCCAAACCGCAGCTGATGGTAGTGCTGTACCCCGTGCGCGGGCTGGATATCGGTGCGATTGAAGCCGTACATAAGCTGCTTTTAAAACTTAAAGAAGAAAATACGGCGATACTCCTGGTATCGGAAGAACTGGAAGAACTTGCAGCACTGGCAGACCGCGTGGGCGTTATGTTTGCAGGTAAGCTGATGGGCGAATTTGCCGTGCAGGATATGGATATTGAAAAAATCGGCGCGCTGATGGCCGGTGTAACGGATAACGGAGGTGAGGGCAAATGAAGGTAGTTCTGGAAAAACGCCTGGAACAAAGCCTGAAAGCGCAAATCGGCCTGCCCGTACTTTCGGCGCTGATGGCACTGGTTTTTTGCGGCGTATTTTTTGCCCTTACCGGCAAAGACCCGCTTCTTGTATATGAGAGCATGTTCAGCGGCGCGCTGGGCAACGATTACGGCCTTTCGGAAACTTTTGTAAAAATGATTCCGATGGCGCTGTGCGCACTTGGCATTGCCGTTGCGTTCCGCATGCAGATTTGGAATATCGGTGCGGAAGGCCAGTTTTACATGGGTGCCTGCGCCGCAACCTGGGTGCCGCTTAATTTTCCAGATTTGCCTGCGGCAGTTATGCTGCCAGCAATGTTTATTTTGGGCGCGCTGGCAGGCGGCTTGTGGGGCCTTGTTGCGGGCTGGTTTAAAACAAAATGGCTGGTTAACGAACTTATCAGCACTTTAATGATGAACTACATTGCCATTTTGTGGGTAGATTATCTGGTATACGGCGACTGGCGCGACCCTAACGGGCTGAACTTTCCTTTAACGGCGGCGTTCCCGGATGCGGCAATGCTGCCGAGCTTCGGCGATTTGCGCGTACACGCCGGTATTTTTGTAGTGTTTATTGCGGCGGCAGTGTTTACGGTGCTGTTTAAAAGTTCGCGCTGGGGCTACGAAACAATGGTTATCGGCTCCAACCCGGCTGCTGCGCGCTATGCCGGTATGGATATTGCCCGCAACGTGCTTGTTGCCATGTTTATCAGCGGCGCGTTATGCGGGCTTGCAGGCATGGTGGAAGTTGCGGGCATTGTAGGCAAGCTGCAGCACGGCATCAGCCCGGGCTACGGATACACTGCCATTATTATAGCGTGGCTGGCGCGTTTGAACTCGCCCGCCATTATTCTGGTATCTTTTCTGTTTGCAGTTATTCACGTGGGCGGCTTTATGCTGCAAACCATGGGCATTTCCGCAGCGGCGGCAACCATGCTGCAGGGCGCGGTGCTGTTTTTCGTGGTTGGCACGGAAATTTTTACCGGCTACAAACTGCGTATTGTGAAAGGCGGTGCTGAAAATGAGTGAAGATTTTATCGTTTCGTTGCTGGCTGCCGCCATCACTATGGGTACGCCTCTTTTATACGCCGCGTTAGGCGAGGTTATCTGCGAGCGCAGCGGTGTTATTAACCTCGGCGTTGAAGGCATGATGCTTATCGGCGCCTGCACCGGCTTTATTGCGGGCAACAGCTTCGGCAGCCCGTGGGCAGGCGTTGCGGCGGCTGTTGCTGCTGGCGCGCTTTTGGCGCTTATTCACGCGTTTTTAACCGTAACCCTGCGCGCCAACCAGGTTGTAAGCGGCCTTGCTGTAACCTTGTTCGGCACGGGGCTCAGCGGCTACCTTGGGCAGGATTACGTAGGCCAGCCTGCCGGTGCGGTATTCGGCAAAATTGCCGTGCCGCTTTTAAGCGATATTCCCATTATCGGCAGCATTCTGTTCAAACAGGATGCGCTGGTGTATATAAGTTACTTTTTGGTGCCGCTTGCGGCGTGGTATTTTTATAAAACGCGCAGCGGGCTGTTTCTGCGTGCCATGGGCGAAAACCCTGCGGCGGTAGATGCGGCGGGCATTAATGTTTTCGGCCTGCGCTATTTATACATTGTAGTTGGCGGCGCGCTGGCGGGCGTTGCCGGTGCATATCTGTCGCTTGCCTATGCTCCCAGCTGGCTGGAGAACATGACGGCGGGCCGCGGCTGGATTGCTGTTGCGCTTGTTATCTTTGCCCTGTGGGACCCCTGGCGTGCCATGGCAGGTTCGTATCTTTTCGGCGGCATCGACGCACTGGGCTTTAATTTGCAGGTGCTCGGCGTGCCGGTATCGGGCTTTATACTTAATATGCTGCCGTACATTTTTACGGTGCTGGTGCTTGTACTGGTATTAAAACGCCGCGGCGGGCGCAGCGCATCCCCGCAGGCTCTGGGCCTTTCGTACGACCGCGAGGAAAGATAACTGTAAAAATTTGCCGCTTTGCAGGATTTTATTAAAAAAAGTAGAACATTTTAAAACATAAAAGATATGGCAAAAGCCATATCGGGAGGTGTGTAGTATGTTTAAAAAAATTCTGGTGCCTGTCGACGGTTCCGAAACGTCCTGGCGCGCACTTAATAATGCTTTGGAAATTGGCAGAAAATTTAACAGTGAAATTGTTGTAGTAAACGTTATCCAGCCGTACAATAACGCAGCTCTGCTGGCAGTACCGCTTGACCACAGCACTATCAGCCGCGGTAACAGCGAACTGGAACGCATCGGCGACAAAGTGCTTGAATACGCTAAAAACATTGTTGGCGATTATCCGCATGAAGTAAGCTACGATATGGAAGTTGGCCATCCTTCGGAACGCATTATCGCCCTTGCCAAAAAAGTTCAGGCAGATGCAATCGTTATCGGTTCCCGCGGCCTTTCCGGCATTGCCGAATTTTTCCTTGGCAGCGTCAGCAGCAAGGTTTCGCAGTATGCGGCTGTGCCTGTGCTGATTGTGAAATAAAGTGATACTATGCTGAAAAAATTATTGGTAGCAATAGACGGTACTGAATATTCGTGGCGCGCGCTGGAATATGCCATCGGCATAGCCAAAATGGCGGAATCGGAGCTGGTTGTTTTAACCGTTGCCCGCGAGGGCTTGCAGCATACGCCGCAGCTGCCGCTGGAAGGCGAACTGGCCGGTGACGTGAATGGGCCTGCCATGCAGGTAGGCAACGAAGTTCTGGGCGCTGCAAAGCATATACTTGATGAGCAGGACATTTCCTGCTCTTATGTGCTGGTTATCGGCAGCCGCCCTGCGCCGGAAATCATTAAGCAGTGCCGCAAGGAAAAATGCGATACCATTATCATAGGCACGCGCGGTTTTGGCGCTATTGAAGGCCTGTTTAAAAACAGCGTCAGCCATATAGTAATCGAAAATGCTTCCGTGCCTGTAATTGTAATAAAATAATAAGCGAAAGTAATACAAAAAAAGACCTTGCCGTTAAGACAAGGTCTTTTTTTATCCCTTTTAAATTTGAGTACTGTATTTAATTTTTCCCTTCACCACGCCCGTGAGCCAAGTTCCGGATGGCGTCCCGGAGATAGGTGCAGGCGTTTGGCAAGTTCCACTGCTTCTTCAAGCGGCAGGTCGCCGGCGCGCTCACCGTTTTTTTCAAATACGCAGTGCGGGTCTTCGCTGCCAACTTCGCCGCCGGGCAGGTAAATGTATTCTCTGTTGTCGTTGTCGGCAAGTATAATGCCTGCAAGTAACTGTTCCGCTAAAATTTTGCTCATTGCTGCTCCTTAAAACATGCGGCGTTTCCACAGCCAGTAGCCGGTAACCCCGGCAACCAGAAGCGAGGTGCCGCCTATTACAAGAAATCCGTACGGGCTGTCGGAAAGCGGCACGGGTACGTTCATGCCCCATAAGCCGCCGATGGTGGTTGGTATGGCCAGTATAATTGTTACGGATGCCAGAAATTTCATTACAAGGTTCAGGTTGTTGCTGATGATGGAGGCGAACACTTCCATCATGCTGTTTAAAATGTGGCTGTACATTTCAACCATTTCGATAGCCTGCTTGTATTCGATGATAACGTCCTCCAGCAAATCCTCGTCTTCTTCATACAGTTTGATGAGGTGTGCGCTCTGGTTGGTGGAGCGCAGGCGCAGCAGTTTTTCGGTTACAATGTAGTTGCTGCGCAGGGAGGTTGTAAAGTATGTTAAGGATTTCTGCAAATCCAGCATATTAAAAAGTTCGCTGTTTTCCATGGATTTGCGCAGGTGCTGTTCCAGTTCGTCGGTACGTTTGATAATAATGCGGATGTATTTCAGATATAATGTTGCCGATTTATAGAGTATCTGAAAGAGAAAACGCGTCTTTTTAAAAGTGCTGAACATTTTATAGTTGTAGGAAGAAAAATCGGCGATAACGGCGTTAGGCTCCAGGCAGACGGTTACAATGTAATCTGCCGATACGATAATGCCGAGCGGCAGGGTGTCGTAATCTTTGTTGCTGCGCAGGACAGGGATGTCGATAAGGGTGAGTATCTGGTCATCCTCTGTTTCGATACGGGATTTTTCTTCATCGTCAAGCGCGGCGCTTAAAAAGTCCATCTGAATGCCGGTGGCGTCCGCCACTTCGTGCAGTTCTTCGGGTGAGGGACTGACGATGTCTATCCAGCAGCCTTTTTCCAGGCTGTCCAGTTCCAGTTCGTCCATGCCGTTATTGGTGCTTTTCATAATTCTGTACATTGGCGGTCCCTCCTTCCGTTTGCAATGTGAATTAAAGCCGCAGCGCGGGGCTGTAAATTTAATTCACTCTGCAATCTTTTAAATATTCGGCACAAAAGCGCAAAATCCTTGTTAAAGGCGCATTTTAGTTAAATTTTTTACAAAATTTTAAACTGTAGGGGCAGAGTTTTTACTTTTCTTTAATAAAAATTGTTGATATAATATAACTAATTTTAAAAGCAGGAGGGTAGTATTGTAGCTTAGAGCGGATTTTTTGTGAAGAAAGGTAGTGCAGCAGGATGAATGTTCAGTTGATTATTGTTGTTGTGTATATTGCGCTTTTGTTCGCAATAAGTTTTTACGTTAAAAGCAGGGCGGATAAAGGCTCTGCGGAGTATCTTTTTGCAGGGCGCAAACTTGGCCCGGTGCTGATTGCCGTTAATATTACGGGGCTTGCCGTTGGTGCGGCTTCTACCGTTGGCGTTGCCGAAAACGCTTACAAGGTTGGCATGGCGGCAGGCTGGTACAACGCGGCGTGGAGCGCGGGCGCCATTATTATGGGCCTTGTGGCGGCAGGCAAGCTGCGTGCCATGAAGGTTTCCACCATTCCGGAATTTTTTGAAAAATATTACGATACCAAAGGCCGCGTTATCAGCGCGGTTGGGCTTGTAATTATCATGTCCGTTATTACGGCGCTTCAGTATCTCGCCGGCGGCGCAATTCTGGCTTCGCTTCTGCCGGAGTTTTTTGACTTCCACGGCGGCATGATTGTAAGCGCGGTGGTATTTATCGGCATTACGCTTATCGGCGGTTTGTGGTCGAGCGGTTTGTCCAATATCGTCAGCGTTGTTTTGATTTACGCGGGTATTTTATATTCCTGCGTGGCAGCGGTGGACCACAGCGGCGGGCTTGATGCCATTGCGGCGCAGCTTCCGGCCGGGCTTGACTGGTTTGACCCGTTTGCAGGCATTCCGCTGGCAGTTATTATCGGCTGGTTTATTGTTATGATTACGCAGGCCATTACGGCGCAGGGCCCTGTGCAGATTGCCTGCGGCGCGCGTGACGCCAAAACCGCGCGCAACGGCTTTATTCTTGGCGGCCTTTTAATTTTCCCGGTAGGCTTTTTGTGCGCGCTTTTAGGCATTATCGGCAAGGTGCAGTTCCCGGAAATTTCGGCAACGCTGGCACTGCCTAAAGTTGTTATGGCGCTTGACCCCATTGCCTCGGGCACTACGCTTGCGGCGCTGTGGGCAGCGGACGTATCTACCGCCTGCACAATTCTTCTGGGCGCAGGCACGCTGTTCAGCCAGGATATTTACAAACGTTTTATTAATCCGTCCGTTACGGACGACCGCTTTGTTAAAATTAACCGCCTGACTATTCTGGCGGTTGGCATTATAACCTTATGGTTTGCTTTTAACGCTGCCGGTATTTTAAAAACTATGGTGGCAGGGCTTTCGATGACGACGGCGCTGACCTGCGTATTTTTGTTTACGGTGTTTGCGCCCGGCTTGTGCCGCCGCAGCAGCGCGTTCTGGACTACGCTTGTCGGGCTTTTGGGCCTTGTGGTATGGGAGTTTGTACCGGCGCTGCATGTTTTGCAGCATGTAATTTATTTTGAATGGCTGCTGTGCATTATCGTGTTCCTCATTGTAGCCGTGTTTGATAAAACACCTATTAAAAAACCGGAAATGGTGGAGGAAGACTGACCATGGCAGAACAGAAACTGACGAGCATTGAAATAGGGCGTGCGGCACTGCGCATTGCCGTTACCGAAAACCGCGCGGAGGAACAGCGCATTAAAGAGCAGCTGGCGGCAAAAGGCATCCGCAGCACGGCGGTAGATTTTGGCGGCGAATTTATGCCGAGCGTTGTTAAAATTGTGGAGCGTGCCGTTGTTGCGGCGCAGCGTCAGGGCATTGTTACGGAAACCCATGTTGGCGCGGGCGCAGTTGCGGGCGCTGCCCACGCTGCTTTGGAGCAGCTTGTTACGAAGGCGGCAGGCTTTAACGTGGGCGGCAAAATAGGCATTGCCCGCAGCGGCGAGCATTTGTGCGTTGCCATTTATATGGCGGTGGGCGTGCTGAACCTTGACGAATTGTGCGTGGCGTTGGGGCACCGCTCACTGGCAAGTGAAGAATAAAGGAGCAGTATGAATATTATAGATATTATCGGGCCTGTTATGATTGGCCCTTCAAGTTCGCATACGGCGGGCGCGGTAAGGCTGGGGCTTTTAGCTGCCGGTATTTTGGGTGCGCCGCCCGTTAAAGCACAGATTGATTTGCACGGCAGCTTTGCGCATACCTACCGCGGGCACGGCACGGATGTGGCGCTTTTGGCCGGTCTTATGGGCTGGCTGCCTGATGACGCGCGTATTCCGCAGGCGCGTAAATATGCCGCGGAAGCAGGGCTGGAATATAATTTTGCCAAAGTAAACCTTGGAGATTTAACCCACCCCAATACAGCGCGCTTTACGCTGACAGCAAAAGACGGCAAAAGCTGCGAGGTTATCGGCTCCTCCATCGGCGGCGGGCAGGTTAAGGTATCTGCCATTGACGGCGCGGAGGTTGAGCTGGACGGCAAGCTGCCTGCGCTGTTGGTATCGCATACCGACAAGCCCGGCGTGATTGCGCTTGTAAGCAGCACACTGGCAAGTGCGTCCGTAAATATCGCAACCATGCGCGTGTTCCGCAAAAATAAAGGCGGGCTGGCAACCATGGTGCTTGAGTGCGACCAGAAAGTGCAGCCTGCGATAGTGCAGCTGCTGGCGGCGCTGCCGCCTATTGACACGGTGCGCTTTGTAGACAGCGTGCTTTGAGGTGAAAGATGGCAAACGACAAAATTTCATTAAATGCATTAATAGAAGAAGCAGAAGCGGCCAAACTGAGCCTGAACGCTTATTTGCTGCCGCAGAGCGCTGCTGAACTGGAAATTACGGAGGAAGAACTGCTTGCCAAAATGGCGCAGATGCTGAAAGTAATGGAAGAAGCCTCAGCTTACGGGCTGACAGGCGTGCGCTCGCACAGCGGCTTAACCGGCGGCAGTGCGCTTAAACTGCAAAATGCGGCAGCGCAGCCCGGTTTTAATAAACTTTTGGGCGCTCTTGCAACGGACGCCGTAACTTATGCCCTTGCCGTAAGCGAATGCAACGCTGCCATGGGCAGAATTGTGGCGGCTCCCACGGCAGGTGCGGCAGGCGTGCTTCCCGGCGTGCTGCTGGCGTTAAAAAAGCACTGCAATTTAACGGAAGAACAGCTGGCACGCGCGCTTGTTGTGGCAGGGCAAATCGGGCTTGTAATTGCAGCCCGTGCCTCGCTTGCGGGTGCGGTTGGCGGCTGCCAGGCAGAATGCGGCAGTGCGGCGGCCATGGCGGCAGGCGCGGCTGTTGACGCTTTGGGCGGCACTCCTGCGCAGGCAGGAACTGCCGTAAGCATTGTTTTTAAAAACATGCTGGGGCTTGTGTGCGACCCTGTGGCAGGGCTTGTGGAAGTGCCCTGCATAAAACGTAACGGCAGTGCGGCAGTGCAGGCGCTTTTAGCGGCAGAAATGGCGCTGGCCGGCATCGGCAGCTTTATTCCGGCGGATGAAGCCATTGATGCCATGAAGTGGGTGGGCGACTCTATGCCCTGCGCGCTGCGCGAAACTGCGGGCGGGGGCCTGGCGCAAACACCTACGGCGCTGGCGTGGGCCAAAGCGTGGTTTGAACGCGAATAGCCGCAAAAAGCGGTTTTGTAAAATTAATGACATTTTATATTAAAAATTTTTACAAAAAATATTGACAGAACCTGTCTGCTATGATAGAATTACATTCGTCGCCAAGCGTATCTTGGTAAAATGGTGGCTGTGGTGAAGCGGTTAACACGGCGGATTGTGGCTCCGTTACGCGAGGGTTCGAATCCCTCCAGTCACCCCATATTTTTGGGGCGTAGCCAAGTCGGTAAGGCACGGGACTTTGACTCCCGCATGCGTTGGTTCGAGTCCAGCCGCCCCAGCCAAATAACGTGATCCACTAGCTCAGTCGGTAGAGCACCTGACTTTTAATCAGGGTGTCCCGCGTTCGAGTCGCGGGTGGATCACCATTTTTTTATCTATTAAACGCTGTGCCCATGGGGGTGCAGCGTTTTTGTGTTTTCTGTTGGAGCAACCAATCAGAGTGTATTGGGAGCAACGTGGGGAGAATAACTGGTAAAAATAATAACGCCGCGGCTTGTGTCACGGCGTTTCTTTCTGCTGTATTTTATTTTAGCCTTCCGTCCGGCGCTTTGCTTCTCTTTCTTTTTGCAGGGCTTCCTGCTGCTGTTTTTCACGCTTGCGTATATCGCGCAGGCAGCCGAAAAAAACATAAAGGCAAAAGCAGTTTATGCCCAAACCAACAGTTGCCACATACATACGCCCCGTAGGGTCCATACCTTGTGAACAGCTATAAAAAATCCAATTCCAAAGGCCCATAAAAAGAGCGAAAAAAATATATAAAAACGGGCGTGTAACTTTAGGGTCGTCTGTTTCATAAGTCCACCAGACGCCGTGCCCTTTGCGGTATTCCAAGCCGCCCGGCCCGTCATGCTCCACAAAGCCGTCTTTGGGCGTCTGGCGTACAACGCCTTTTTTACTGTAACTGCCGTTGGCGTTCTTTTTAAAGGAGGTAGTTTTTTCTTCCATAATTGCCTCCGCGGGTTTACTGTCATAATAGGTAACATAGATTTTAAGTTAATTACTTTAATTTTATTATATAGAACAGATTCTATTTTATCTATCAGACTTATGTAAAATTTAAATGTTGAAAAATTGAGCCGCTTAATATATAATAATAAAGTCAATTTAAATGCGGATGTGGCGGAATTGGCAGACGCACCAGACTTAGGATCTGGCGCCTTCGGCGTGCAGGTTCGACTCCTGTCATCCGCACCAGCATTCAACGTCCTGCTTTGGCAGGATGTTTTTTTTATGCCCGTTTTACATTTTTACGCGATAGTTTTATAATAAAAATATCCGTTATTTTTTATTGAGGGAGCAGATGGTTTATGTTAGGAACGATTGTAAATACCTGCACTATTTTAACAGGCAGCTTTGTGGGTAGCTTTTTAAGCCGCGGCATCAGCGAAAAATATAAAACAGCGCTGTTTGACGCTTTGGGGCTGGCAACGGTCGGGCTTGGCGCCAACGCCGTTGTGCATAACCTGCCCAACAGCGAATATCCGGTGCTTTTTATTGCAAGCCTTGCCATCGGTACAATTATCGGCACAAGGCTTGATATCTGCGGGCGCTTCAACGCCCTGCTTGCGCACTGCAAGGGCGGCGGCAAGCTGGCGGAAGGGCTTTCTACGGCGATACTTCTGTTCTGCATCGGCACGCTTTCCATTTTAGGGCCTATTGAAAGCCGCCTTAACGGCAACAATACTTACCTTTTTACCAATGCAACGCTTGATTTGGTATCTTCCATGATTTTTGCCTCTACTTACGGCTTCGGCATTGCCATTGCGGCGGCGGTGCTGTTTTGCTGGCAGGGCAGTATTTATCTGTTTGCCGGTGTTATTGCGCCGTATTTAACGCCGGGCATGATGACGGAAATATCGCTTTTGGGCGGCATTTTCCTGCTGAGCAGCGGCGTGGGCATTTTGCAGCTGCGCGACTGCAAAACCTTAAATATGCTGCCTTCGCTTTTAGTGCCGCCGCTGTGGTTTACTATTGTAAGTTTTTTACAGTAATTTTAACAGAAAAATATATTATAATGTTACACTGTGTTGACGAATTAGCCGGAAATGTTTATAATTAGTATCATAATATTTGATATTTAATGAAAGGTGTTGTTTGAAGTGAGTACTACATACAGTGTTTATTTACCTAATTACAGCGTTGGGCCGGACTGCTACGAAGCAATTCCGTCCGTAACGGCAAGATATGGCAAAAAGGTTGTTATTATCGGCGGCAAAACCGCGCTGAGCAAAGCCCAGGATGCAATTCTTGCAGCTGTAAAAGGACACCTTGATGTTACGGCTGTGCTTTGGTACGGCGGCAACTCTACCTATGAAAATGTTGATATGCTGATGAATACCAAAGAAGTTCAGGAAGCCGATATGGTATTTGCTGTTGGCGGCGGCCGTGCTGTTGACTGCTGCAAAACCATGGCGGACAAAATGGGCAAACCCGTTTTCACTTTCCCGACCATTGCTTCCAACTGCGCTGCCTGCACCGCTATCTGCGTTATGTATAAACAGGATGGCAGCCTCGCCGGTTACTATTATCCGAAACACTGCGCAGAACATACTTTTATAAATACCAAAATTATTGCCGAAGCACCTGAAAAACTTTTGTGGGCCGGCATTGGCGACGCACTCAGCAAAGAATGCGAGGTTTTGATTGCCACCGAAGGCAAAAAGCTTTTAAATACCCCGCTGCTGGGCCGCGCTCTGGCTGGTGCCTGCACTTCGCCGCTGTTTGAATACGGCAAACAGGCTTTGGCAGACTGTAAAAACAATGTTGTTTCCGAAGCAATTCAGGAAGTTGCGCTGGATATCATCATGAGCACCGGCATTGTTTCCAACCTTACCACCACCGAAAACGATTATTACTATAATTCTTCGCTGGGACACTGCTTCTACAACGCTTACACCGGCCTTGCCTGCGCCGAACGCCATATGCACGGCGAAGTAGTTTCTTTCGGCGTAATTGTGCTGTTAACCTGCGACAAGCAGTTTGAACTGCGCGACAAGATTGCAAAATTCAATAAGGAACTGGGCCTGCCTGTAACCTTAAAAGAACTGGAAGTTGACGAAGCCGGCCTTGAAAAAATCCTTGACCGCGCACCGGCAATTCTCGAATGGAAAAAGACTCCGTACGAAATGACCCGCGAAAAATTCAAACAGGCCATTTTGGATGCCGACGCTTACGGCAAAACCCTGTAATAACATATAAAACAAAAAATCCGCCTTTACGGGCGGATTTTTTTATGCCTTGGCAGACTTTGCTGCCCTGTATTTTGTTTTTAAAGTGCCAGCCAGTTTACCTTATGCCCCTGCTGCGTAAGCATAAGCGCCAAATCTGCGCCGTTAAGCCAGATGGTGGCGGTGTTTGTTAAAAGCGGCACGCCGATAAGGCTTTCTTTAAAGGCCGCGTCAATAATAACCGGCACGCGCCCTTCTGCGTCGTTTAATGCGCCGAGCGGCGTAACGGAACCGGGCGGCAGGTTCAGCATGGCGTCCAGTTCTTCCGCGGCAGCGAAGGTTAAGCGGCGGCTGCCGAGCTGTGCACGCAGAGCCTTTAAATCCAGCTTTTTGTCCTTCGGCAAAGTTACCAGCCAAAAGTTTTGGTGTTTGTCGTCGCACAAAAACAGAGTGCGGGCAATCGCTTCCGAGTGAGGCAGCTTTAAGGCTTCGCCTTCTTCCACGGTGTAAATGGGCTGGTGTTCAGTAACTTCAAAGGCAATGCCTGCCGCGTTCAGCAGGCTGATAATTTCACTTCGTGCAGCAGCCATCAGATATGCCAGTTTTCAAAGTAGTTAATCTGCATGGCTGCGCGTACATCATGCAGGGTTTCGGCTGCCGCTGCGCGCGCGGTTTCGCTGCCTTGTTTTAAAATCATTTTTACTTCGTCAAGGCGCTGTTCCCACATATGGCGGTGTTCGCGGATGGGGGCAAGCTCTGCCTGCATTACGTTGTTGAGGAATTTTTTAACTTTTACGTCGCCCAGGCCGCCGCGCTGGTAATGCGCTTTCAGTTCGTCAAGGTTTGCGTATTCCGGCAGAAATTCCGCAAAATGTTCGGGGCGGGAGAAAGCGTCCAGATAAATAAATACCGGGTTGCCTTCAACCTTGCCGGGGTCTTCTACGCGTACGTGGTTCGGGTCGGTAAACATCGACATAATTTTCTTTTTAATAACGTCCGCTTCGTCGCTGAGGTAAATGCAGTTGCCCAGCGATTTGCTCATTTTGGCCTTGCCGTCAATGCCGGGCAGGCGCAGGCAGGCTTTGTTGCTCGGCAGGATGATTTCCGGCTCGGTTAATGTTTCGCCGTACACGCTGTTAAACTTGTTAACAATTTCCTTGCACTGTTCAAGCATCGGCAGCTGGTCTTCGCCGACAGGCACTGCCGTTGCGCGGAAGGCGGTAATATCGGCCGCCTGGCTGATGGGGTATACAAAAAAGCCTACGGGAATGCTGGCTTCAAAATTACGCATTTTAATTTCGGTTTTAACGGTCGGGTTGCGCTGCACGCGCGATACGGTTACAAGGTTCATATAATATGCGGTGAGCTCTGTAAGCTGCGGTACGGCAGACTGAATGAAAATGGTGGATTTTTCCGGGTCGATGCCGCAGGCAAGGTAATCAAGAGCTACTTCCAGCACGTTCTCGCGCACTTTTTCGGGGTGCTCGGCGTTATCGGTCAGCGCCTGAGCATCGGCAATCATAATAAATACCTTGTCAAACTGGCCGGAGTTTTGCAGTTCCACACGTTCTTTTAAGGAACCGGCGTAATGCCCAACGTGGAGCCTGCCGGTCGGGCGGTCGCCCGTTAAAATAATTTTCTGCATTTTCTTACCTCACAATCAAATAATATCTTAAAATCCGCCCTGGCGGAGATATAACTAATTTATATTATAACACAAATTTTGCTGTGTTAAAACAAAGCATGTCTGCGCCGCAGCGCGATTTTAGTTTTTAAATTCTTTTTGCTTGACGGTGTAATAAAAGAGTGGTATGCTTTACTTACAAAAGCAGTTGATGGTTGTCCGTGTGGACATGCACATCAAAAAAACGGGAGCGGCAACTCCCGTTTTTTTATTTAGGCTGGCTGTGAGCATTACAGTAGACCATCCAACCATTTGCAAATGTAATACGATGTTACAGCTGCCATGACGGCTACCAAAAAAGCAGTTAATGGTTTTTCCATGTGGCCACCTCCTTCCTACTGGAAAGAGTCACAGCGTTAAATATTATAGCAGAGTTTAATGTTTTGGAAAAGAATAAAGTTAATTAAAAAAGCTGCAAAGCAATTTATATGCTTTGCAGCTTTTTGTGTCTTACAATCCTGCCTGTTCTACGCCGCTGAAAAGGTAGCCTAAATGCGTGGTGCTGTTTAAAAGTACGGCGCGCCATACTCCTTCGTTATATTCCAGCACGTTAATGCAGGCGTTATCCTGCTTGATGTGCCAGAAGTGGCTCATATCAAGCCCCAGCAAGTCGCAGATAACGGCTTTGTTGACGGCGTCGTGCGCGGCAACAAGAATTGTTTGGCCTTCGTATTTTTCTGCGTATTCGTCAAAAGCGGCACGGGCGCGCTTGCGTACGTCTTCCAGATTTTCGCCGCCCGGCATCTGCACTTTGTGCGGCTCAGTATGCCATTTTTTAAATTCTTCGGGGTAATGTGCCTGTATTTCGCAGGCCAGTTCGCCTTCCCACGCACCGTGGTTAATTTCCGTAAGGCGCTTGTCGCTGTGTACCGGCAAATGGTGTAAATCGGCGCAGGCCTTGCAGGTTAAAAACGAGCGTTTTAAAGGGCTTGAAATACATAAATCGAGATGTACGTTTTTTAACCCTTGCGCCAAAAGCCCTGCCTGCGCAAACCCTTTTTCGCTCAGGCGGGTGTCTTCCTGCCCCTGGTAGCGTCCCTGTAAATTCCAGTTGGTTTCTCCGTGGCGTATTAAAATAATGCGTACCATATTATCCCTCGCAGTTTATAAGTTTCACGTCGATAATGCCTTCTATGCCGCGCAGTTTCAGCATAATATCGTTAGGAATGTCGCCGCTGGTGGCAATGGCCATTAAATTGGTGCCTTCAATGGCGGTGCTGCCTACCTGCATGCCGTTGATGTTGATGCCTGCGCTGCCGAGCACGGTGGCAATCTGCCCAATCATGTTGGGCTTGTCAAGGTGCGGTGCAAGCAGCAGGTAGCCTTCGGGCTTAAAGTCCAGGCGGAAGCGGTCAATCTGCACAATTTTGGCTTCTTTGCCTGCAAACAGGGTGCCGGTAAGCGTGTGCTCGCCTTTTTCGGTGGCAATTTTTACATTAATAGCGGTGCTGAAGTAGCCTGTGCGGTGCGATTTTACGTCGCGCACCTGCAGGTGGCGTTTTTTGGCAATGCCCGGCGCGTTTACAAAGTTAACGCTGTCCTGCAAAATAGGGTTCAAAAGGCCTTTTAAAAAGGCGGTGGTCAGCGCCTGCGTTTCCGTTGCGGCAAGTTCTCCGGTGTATTCAATTTCCACGGCTTTAATCGGCCCTTCGGCCAGATAAATACCGATGGTGCCGAGGCGTTCTGCCAGTTTAAAGTACGGAGCGATAACGCTGGCAACGCTTTTGGGGATAGGCGCCATGTTAACGGCTGTCATAACGGGGCGGCCTTCCAGCGCGTCGATAACGCCGTAAGCAACGTCCACGGCAACGCCAATCTGCGCTTCAATGGTGCTGGCGCCAAGGTGCGGGGTCTGCACAACCTGCGGCATGCCGATAAAGGGGTTGTTTTCCGGCGTCAGCGGTTCTTCGGGGTATACGTCAATGGCGGCTCCGGCCACTTTGCCGCTTTTTAAGGCTGCGGCAAGTGCTTCGGTATCCACGCAGCCGCCGCGGGCACAGTTTACAATGCGCACGCCGTCTTTCATTTTGGCAATGGCTTCGGCGTTTATAATGTTGTGAGTTTCTTTCGTCAGCGGGGTGTGAATGGTGATATAGTCGGATTTGGCCAGCAGTTCTTCAAACGGAACGAGCTCCACGCCAACCTGCTGCGCGCGTTCTTCGGTAATATACGGGTCGTAGCCGATGGTGGTCATTTCCATGGCCTGCATGCGCAGGGCAACGCGGCTGCCGATACGCCCAACGCCGATAATGCCAAGCGTTTTGCCCTGTACCTGAATGCCGTCAAAGCTCTTTCTGTCCCATTTGCCGGCCTGAATGGAAGCGTGCGCCTGCGGAATGTGGCGCGTCATGGCCATCATCATGGCAACGGTGTGCTCCGTGGCGGCAATGGTGTTGCCTTCCGGCGCGTTAAGCACTACAATGCCGCGTGCCGTCGCTGCGGGAATGTCGATATTATCAACGCCGACGCCTGCGCGGCCGATAACCTTTAAATTTTTAGCGGCATCGATAACTTCTTTGGTAACCTGCGTCTGGCTGCGGGTAACAAGCCCGTCATATTCGCCTATGCACGCCAGAAGTTCTTCCGTTGGCATATTGGTTTTTACGTCTACATCAAAATGTTCGCGCAGCAGGGCCACGCCTTTTTCGCTTACGTCATCGCTTACAAGTATTCTCATCATTCATTCCTCCGTTTATTCGTGTTTTGCCTGGTATTCTTTCATAAAATCCGCAAGGGCGCGGCAGGCCTCTGGCGTTACGGCGTTGTAGGCCGATACGCGGCAGCCGCCTACAAGGCGGTGCCCGCCGATGCCTATGAACCCGCGCTTTTTGCCTTCGGCGATAAAGTCTTTTTCCAGTTCCTGCGTGGGCAGGTTAAAGGTAATGTTCATCAGGCTGCGGCTTGTTTTTTCGGCGTGGCCGCGGTAAAAACCACGGCTGGCGTCGATAACATCATAAATAAACTGCGCCTTTTCGCGGTTGCGCGCGGCAATGGCATTTACGCCGCCCTGCGCCTTAATCCAGTGCAGGGTTTTGTTAACCATGTAAATGGCAAATACCGGCGGCGTGTTGTACAGTGAATCGTTATCCGCATAGTTGCGGTAGCTCAGCATCGGCGGTAAATCCGCACGGGCGGTTTCTAAAAACGCCTTTTTAACAATTACAATTACCACTCCGGCAGGGCCGAGGTTTTTCTGCGCACCGGCATAAATAAGGCTGAACTTTTTTACATCTACCGGGCGGGAGAGGATGTCGCTCGACATATCGCAGATAATGGGGACGTCAACTTCTGGAAAGTCCTGCCATTCCGTACCGTAAATAGTGTTGTTGGCGGTTATGTGCAGGTAGGCGGTATCTGGCTTAATTGTAAGCTCCTGCGGAATGTAGCTGTGGTTTTTATCAGCGCTTGTGCAGGCTTCGTAGGTTTCGCCAAAGCGTTTGGCTTCTGCCATGGCTTTTTTTGCCCATACGCCGGTGTTGGCATAGGCAGCATGCTTATTGGTAATAAAGTTGGCTGCCGTCATTAAAAACTGTAAGCTGCCGCCGCCCTGTATAAATAAAATTTCGTAATCATCGGGAATTTCCATCAGCCCGCGCAAAAGCGCTTTGGTTTCCGCGTGCATGGCGGCGTATTCCGGGCTGCGGTGACTCATTTCAATAATGCTCATGCCGGTGTTTTTATAGTTTAAAAATTCTGCCTGGGCTTCCTGTAAAACTTCCAGCGGCATGGACGAAGGCCCGGCGTTAAAGTTGTAAACTCTGTTCATAATATCCCTCCAAAATAAAAATAGAGAAGCCGTCCTTGGGACGAGCTTCTCTTTCTCGTGGTGCCACCCAAATTCAGCGCGCAGGCAAACGGCAAAGTGCTGGTAAAAAATAAAACCCCCATCCCACATGGGACGAGAGTTACCCGCGTTGCCACCCAAATTGCCTTACGCCATCTTTAGTAACGCTGTATCGGGCGCTGCCCGGCGGATTCGTCACCCGCATCTCCGGAGCGGAACTTGCTGCACGCTGCTGCCGCCTCGCATCTTCCGGCGGCTTTCTGAAAACATTGTTGCTGCTTTTTCTCCATCATCGTGTTGCTGTTATTAATTTATAGGGCTATTATAGCAGGTTTGGGGTGCTTGTCAACAAAATAACGGCAAAAAATAAAATTTAAAATAAAACGCGGCAAATCTGTAACGCAGTTTACAAAATGCAAGCCGCCGGTTTAATAAGGCAGGGTTATAAATAAACTGAACTTATTTAATTAATAAGCATAACTTATAAATAAGCGCGGGCAATAAAAAAAGCCCGGCTGTAAATGCCGGGCGGGTGAAGCTTGTTATTATTTTGTTTCCGCGCCTTCAAGCTGCGGTGCTGCTGCGTCTTCAAGGCCGCCTACATTGCCGCGCAGTACGGCGCCGGTTTCAACGGTGAGCTTTTCACAGCGCACGTCGCCGGTAATAACGCTGCTGGCAAGCACTTCCAGCGTGCCTTTGGCAACAATGTTGCCTTCAATTTTGCCTGCAACCGTTACATTGGCGCCAAAAATATTGGCTTTAATATTGCCGGTTTCGCCAACAACAACATCGCTTTCCGAAAACACAATGCCGCTGAAGGTACCGTCGATACGGATAGAACCCTGCGCGGTAATGTTGCCGGTAATCTGCGTGCTTTTGCCGATATAGGCTTCAAAATTATCTACCGCCACTTTAGGCAGGACGGAATTTGTTTTTGCATTATTATTGTTTGAAGAACCAAACATTGTCTTGCTCCTTTAAAACTATCTGATTAATTTAAGCGGGTCGGAATCCTGTCCGTTAATGATAACTTCGTAATGCAGGTGCGGGCCGGTGCTGTAACCGCTGCTGCCTACATAACCGATAACGTCGCCTTTTTCCACATACTGGCCGGAAGAAACTTCAATAGACGACATATGCCCGTAAGCGGTTTCGTAGCCGTAGCCATGGCTGATTTTTACATAACGGCCGTAACCGCTGTACCAGCCTGCGTATTCCACATAACCGGTTGCGCCTGCATAAACCGGCGCACCGTAGTCGTTGCCGATATCAATGCCGGGGTGGTAATCATAGCCGGTGCCGCTGAACGGGTTGGCTCTGCCGCCGAAACGGGAAGTAATTTCACCGCCGGCCGTAGGCCAGATGTCCGGAGTAGCGTCGAGCTTTGCGTTGCGTTCATGAAGCTGTGCCAGCAAATCGCCGAGCACTGCTTTTTTCTGCTGCATTTCTGTCTGCAGGTTTTTAGCCTGGGCTGCGGTAACATCAATCATTTTAATGTCCGCCGGTGCGGAAGGGCCGCCTTTGCCCATGTACTGGCTGCGGTCAATGCCGCCGCGGGAAGGCTGCTGGCTTACATTGCTGCCAAGGGCTTTGCGCACTTCGTTTTCCAGTGCGGAAAGCTCAGCCATGTCCTTCTGCATTTTTTCGTTTTCTTTCTGCAGTTCGGCCAGTTTCTGGTCCTGCGCTGCTTTATCGTTGCGGTAAGCTATAAGTTCGTTTTGTTCCTGGTGTGCCTGGTAAACAACCATGGAAGATTTTGCTGCAATGCCAATGCCTGCCAGAAGCAGGATGCCGCAGAAAATGCCGATTTTTTTCAGCAGGCTTGCGCGGAAGCTGAAACTTTTCGGTTCTTTGCCGCGGTGGGGAATGAACATAATCGTATATTCGTTATCGACTTTACGCTGCTGTCGTTTTAACGGTTCCATGCATAAACTACTCCTAACTGATAAAACTTTATTCTGTCCGTTTTTATACAAGTACTATTATATTTTCTCACAAATCGCTTTAAAAAACAACCGAAAAGCCGTAAAAAAATGTGAAATCTTGCTAATTTAACATAATTTGCTGCTAAAACAGCATAAATTGCTGTTATGTAGGCTGTGAGGGCATAATAGTTTACACGGTGAAGAACTAACGGTAATAGTTATAAAATACATATAAACAGTTAATTAATATACATTTTTTATCAGTAAGGGCAGCGCTGCTCTCTTTTTTTATTTTGTGCATGAAGGGGTGGTTACTTTTTGCGGCACTATCTCTGCTTGGAGATAGTGCCTGTTTTGCGCGGGCATTTTAGGTACTACTGCTTACGTACGGTAGTACTTAGGGAACAAGGTATAATTATAATAATAAACCTGCGGTTTATTGGGAACAAGGTAAGAACGTAATACGGCAAAGAAAAGATAAAGAGAAAAAACAAGAGAAAAGAAAAGAAACTCACCCATATAAACGGCAAAAGAGGGGCAAAAATTAACCATGCGCAAAAAAATTAAGCAAAAATTCCGGCAGCGGCAAAAAATAAATTTTGCGCGCAGGTAAAGTTTTAAGCCATAAAATCCGTTTATATGGGTGTAAGGGGTTTGCAAAATAAAAAACCGCTGCCGTAAAAAGCAGCGGTTAGTGTTTAAATATCAGGCATGAGCCTGCAAGTTAGAAAGTTACAGGTTTGCCGTAGTATGCGCAGGTTAAAACCTTAAGCATGGCTTCGTCGTCAATCGGGCGCGGGTTGGCAAGGGTGCAGGGGTCAAGCACAGCGTTGTGGGCTATTGCCTCTGCATTTTCCTTAAACAGATCTTCGCTTACGCCGTTAGCCTGATAGGTCTGTTCAATGCCAAGTTCTTTGTTTAATGCGCAGATGGCTTTAACAAGCGAATCGGTAAGCTGCTTGTCGGTGCCGCCGGGCAGGCCCAGGTAGCGTGCAACTGCTGCATAGCGGTTCATGCATACGCGGGAGTTGTACTGGATAACGGACGGTAAAAGAATTGCGTTGCAGCAGCCGTGCGGAATGTGGAATACTGCGCCGGTTTTGTGCGCCAGGCTGTGGGCAATGCCCAAAAGCGCGTTGCTGAACGCCATGCCTGCGAGGCATTGGGCAATGTGCATTTTGCCGCGTGCTTCTTTGTCGCCGTGGTAGCTGTCAAGAAGGCTGTCGAAAATATCGCCGATGGCTTTCAGTGCCAGAGCGTCCGAAAAATCGCTGCGCGCAGTGGCAACATAGGCTTCCAGTGCGTGGGTTAAAGCGTCCATGCCGGTATGCGCGGTAAGCTTGGGCGGCATGGTAAGCGGAATGTCGGTATCAAGCACGGCAATATCCGGAGTAATTTCAAAATCGGCCAGCGGATATTTAATGCCGCTGGAGTAATCGGTAATAACGGAAAAGGCAGTTACTTCCGAAGCGGTGCCGCTGGTGGACGGAATGGCTACGAAAATTGCCTTGTTGCGCAGCTTGGGCATGGTGAACGGTGTTTTAATGTCCTCGAAGGTTTTATCGGGATGTTCATAAAATACCCACATGGCTTTGGCTGCGTCGATAGGGGAGCCGCCGCCGATAGCAACGATAACGTCCGGCTCAAATTCGCGCATGGCCTGTGCGCCTTTCATAACTGTTTCTATGGAAGGATCGGGTTCGATGCCTTCAAATAAAGCGGTTTCCAGTCCGGCAGCTTTCAAAACCTCCTCGGTTTTCTGCAAAAAGCCGCCGCGGCGCATGGAACTGCCGCCGGTAAAAATCATGGCTTTTTTGTGGCCTGCCAAAACCTTCAATTCATCAAGGGCGCCCGGCCCATAGTAAATATCGCGTGGTAAAGTAAAGCGTGACATGTAATCGCCTCCTGTTTTCTTAACTGCCTTTATTATAACACATAATGGTTAGCTTTAGTTGACTTTTCTGTGAAAAATTAAAAATTATTATTAAATAAATTTATAAACTAATTTTGAAAATTAACATAAAACGGTAGAGTATTGCGACGATTTACTGTATAATAGAAATATTAACAGTAAAGGAAGTGATTTTTTGGCAACACAAATGCAGCTTGCCCGAAAAGGCATTATTACCGAAGCAATGAAGCAGGTGGCGGCCTACGAAGGCGTGACGGAAGAATTTATCCGCAAGGGCGTGGCCGAAGGCACTATTGCCATACCGCTTAATATAAACCATAAAAACGTAACCCCGCGCGGCGTGGGGCAGGGGCTGAGCGTTAAGGTCAACGCCAATATCGGCACCTCCAGTAGCTATCCCGACCCTGAGCCGGAGCTTGAAAAGCTGGCGGCAGCGATTGCAGCGGGCGCCGACAGCGTGATGGATTTATCGACCGGCGACAATATCGACGCTTCGCGCAGGGCGATTATCGGCGCCAGCACGGTTATGGTGGGTACGGTGCCCATTTACCAGGCAACGGTGGAAACCATTAAAAAACGCGGCGCTGTTGTGGAAATGACGAAAGAAGATTTGTTTGAAGTTATCCGCCAGCAGGCGGCAGACGGCGCGGACTTTATGACCATACACTGCGGTATTAACAAAAACGTGCTTGACATGCTGACCGGCGAAGGGCGCGTGATGGATGTTGTAAGCCGCGGCGGCAGCTTTATTACCGGCTGGATGCTGCACAACGGCAAAGAAAACCCGCTGTACGAATACTATGACGAAATTTTGGACATCTGCGCCGAGTATGACGTTACCATCAGTTTGGGCGACGGTTTGCGCCCCGGCTGCCTGGCCGACGCAAGCGACCGTGCGCAATTACAGGAGCTTTTGAACCTTGGCGAACTGACGCAGCGCGCCTGGGCAAAAGGCGTGCAGGTAATGGTGGAAGGGCCGGGCCATGTACCTTACAACCAGATTGCCGCCAATATGCAGCTGCAGAAACGTGTATGCCACGGTGCGCCTTTTTATGTGCTGGGGCCTCTCGTTACAGACGTTGCACCGGGATACGACCATATTACCTCCGCTATCGGCGGCACGCTGGCAGCCATGAGCGGCGCGGACTTTTTGTGCTATGTAACGCCTGCCGAGCATTTGGGCCTGCCCGATATTAACGACGTGCGCGAAGGCGTAATTGCAGCGCGTATTGCAGGCCATGCGGCCGATGTTGCCAAAGGTTTGCCCAAAGCCGTAGCGTGGGATTTGGAAATGGCAAAAGCGCGCAAAAACCTTGACTGGAAAAAACAGATTGAACTTGCCATTGACCCGGTTAAAGCGCAGGCTTACCGTGATAAAAAGAACAAAGCGGATGACGAAGCCTGCTCAATGTGCGGCGATTACTGCGCCGTGAAAATTGTTGGCGAATACCTTGATAAATGCAAGGGGTGCAGAAAATAATACGGCAAAAACCGTATTGTTGCAGGTCTTATCTATTTGCTTTTTAAATTAAGCCGTGCTATAATGAAAGCACGAAATGGGATTGATGTTGTTCACTTAGGCACACATCAAAAGAAAAACCCGGGAGCTGCAACTCCCGGGTTTTTTTATATAATTTTTAAGCTGTTTATTTTTTATAGGTTTCGTGCGGCTGCAATAAATCGTTATCGCTGAACGCACTGACGGGCTTTAACGGCTGCGGTGCTTCGGTATCCGCCTTCAGGCGCTTGCTGTACCAGCATACGTCCAGCCAGCGGCCGTGCTTAAACCCGGCAAGTTTGTGCGTACCGGCATCTTCAAAGCCCATGCGCTTATGAAAGTTTAAACTGTTCTGGTTAATTGCCGTTATGCAGGCGTAGGCGTTATAGTAGCCCTGCTTTTCTAAAATATCAAGCAGCGCAGCATACAGGCACTCGCCGATATTTTGCCCGCAAAAAGCAGCGTCCACATAAACGGACAGATCTATCGTGTAATCATACGCCACGCGCTCATTATAGGCGGAAGCGTAAGCGTAGCCGAGAACTTTGCCTTCGCGCTCGTACACAAGGTACGGGTAGCGGCTGCTGATGGCTTCAACGCGTGCGGCAAATTCCTCCGGTGTCGGCACTTCGTATTCAAACGAGATAACGGTATCCGTAATATACGGCGCGTAAATTTCTAAAATGCGTGCGGCGTCCTGAGAACGGACGAAACGGATTAAATCTTTCATTTCTTGTTCCTGTCTTTTAAAATGCGGCGCAGAATGGCAAACATAACTTCGGCAGCGTCATCCTGCATTTTAAAGGAAAGGCTCTGCCCGTCATTCTGGTGCGCTTCAATAATATTAGTAGAAAGGTCAGCCGTTTTTAAATCGTCCAGGCGGATTTGTTTGGCCAGTTTTTTGCTTAAATAAATAATGCTGCTGTTGGTTAAGAACAAATACCCGGTATCGATAATTACGGCAGTTTCTTCCATAATCTGCGGGTGCTCGATATGTTCGCCCTTGAAGGAGATGGTTTCATCGATGCGCAGTTTGCGCGTCAGCTGGTAGTAGTTGTCTTCTTTGGCAACGGTTTTAACTTCGCATAAAGCGGCCTGCCCTGCTGCGTGGCAAATTTCGCCGTCCTCCAGCGGAAAGTCTACCTTAACATTGCCCAAAGGCGCGTTCTCGGCGTTCCACAAATAGCGGTATTTGGTTAAAGCGTTGTCGATATTGGCTTTAAATTCGTAGGGAATATCCAGTTTGGCGCACATATCGCGCAGCTGCTGCTCGGCCTCCGGCGTAAAGCGTTTGGCGTCGGCAATGCGGTCAAACTCGCCGTTAAAGTAATCGTTAAAAACCTGCTTGCGGAAGTCGAAGCCGTCTTCGTAATCATAGCCGAACAGCTCGTTAATGGCGGCAATGGTAAGGTTTTCCTCGCCGGTTACAAGTCCGCGGCAGCGCGAAAAATAGGCGGATTTTTTAGCGCCGTTATCGGCAAGGCGGCACAGGTTTTCGGGAATTTCCAAAATTTCCGCCATATGGGCGCGGTCATTTAAAATGGGGTCGTCCTTGCTCTGCGCGCTCGAAAAAGCGTTGTCGGCAACCTTGCGGTAAATGGCGCTGCGCTGGTCCATATTGGTGTCGCTGAATTTGCAGCCCCACTTTTTAAAAATGGCGGTGGCTGCGTCCTTTGTCAGTTCCTGCGCGCTTTTGGCTTCGGTTAAAATATTATTTATTTCTGCAAAGGCGTTCTGCTGGGGCTTGGAGCCAAACAGCCTGCCCATAAAACCCTGTTCTTCCAGTTCCTGCTTTTTAAATCCTTTCACGGTCACACATCCTTATTAATGTAATAAATTAATTATACAATATCCGCGGTTATGCCGCAATAAGCGGTTTAAAACGCGGAGTTTACACAAATGTCACAACTAATATTTAGGATATGTTAAAATGTTAATATAGGATATTATCGTGCGGAGATGATATAGATGAATATTTTTGAGGACCGCGGCGGCGGCAAACTGCACTGGAAGCTTAATTTGTATGTTTTATGGGTGTGCGTGTTTTTTACCTGTGCAAGCTATACCATGTGCGTACCGTTTTTGCCGGTATATCTTTTGCAGCATTTGGGCGTAGCCCAGGCTGATGTCAATTCGTGGACGGGCCTTATTTATTCCGTTACCTTTTTTACGGCGGCCATTATGGCGCCTTACTGGGGTGCCCATGCCGACCGTATCGGCCAGCGCCTGATGGCAATACGTGCGGGGTTCGGCCTTGCCGTAACCTATGCCTTAATGGGCATGTGCCAGAGCCCGGAACAGCTTTTTGGCGTGCGCCTTTTGGCAGGCCTTGTAAGCGGCTTTGTGCCGGCATCGCTGTCGCTGGTTTCTTCAACCCTGCCTGCCGTTAAAATGGGCTGGGGCATGGGGCTTATGCAGACGGCTGTTGCCTCCGGCAGCATCCTCGGGCCGATGCTCGGCGGTTATGTAAGCGCCTGGTTCGGCATGCGCATGTCGTTTTATATCGCGGCGGGGGCGCTGTTTGTTGCAACCATTATGGTTATTGCCTTTGTGCGCGATGTGGAGCACGAAAAGGGCGAAGGCAAAGTTATTCATATCTGGGCGGATTTAAAGGCATCGCTGCAAAATAAAGGGCTGCTGTTTGTAATGAGCATGTTCTTTTTGGTGCAGGTATGCGTAATGATTGTGCAGCCGTTGATTACCATGTATGTATCGTACCTGTTGGGCGGCGTTGTTAACGATGATGTTGTTAAAACTGCCGGCATTATCTTCTCGCTGGCGGGCATTGCCGGTATTATCGCCGGGCCGTACTGGGGCAGCCGCGGGCAGAAGCGCGGTTATACCAAAACGCTGTTTATGGTGTTTATCTGCGCGGGCGCAATAAATATGTGCCAGTTCTTTGTGCACAACATCTGGCAGTATGCGGCGGTAACCTTTATTTACGGCCTGTTTTTGGCAGGTGCGGTGCCTAACATTAACGCCCGCCTGGTTGAAGTTACCGACCCTTCCGTGCGCGGCAAGGCCTTTGGGCTTGTAACCAGCGCGCAGCAGTTCGGCGGCGTGGTTGGCCCGCTGTTGGGCGGCTTTTTGGGCGGCTTTTTGCCGACGCGCCTGATACTTGTTTTAACGGGTGTAATTTTGGTATGCGCCGGTGTTTACACTTATTTAACCAAAGTGCGCGGCCTGCCGCAGAAGGCTTGAATGCAGGACTTTAACAAATTTAAACATACAAACTGTTAAAAATTGAACAGTTTGTGAAGGCTTTAAAATTAAGGGGACAAAACCCCTGATTTAGCTTGACAAATTTTGTATACAATATACAATAAAGCTGTAAGCAGCATAAAAGGGGGAATTTTACAATGCTTATTAAAAAATTTGAAGGCAATTCGCCGAAAATTGACCCGAAGGCTTTTGTAGCCGAAACTGCAGTAGTTATCGGCAAAGCAGAACTGAAAGAATACAGCAGCGTATGGTATAACGTAACCATCCGCGGCGATGTTAATGAAATTAAAGTTGGCAGATATACCAATGTTCAGGATAACAGCGTGCTGCACGTTTCCGACAGCCATGCCTGCATTCTGGGCGACTATGTAACCGTAGGCCACTGCGCACTTCTGCACGCCTGCACGGTTGAAGACCATGTGCTTATCGGCATGCACTCCACCGTTTTGGACGGTGCTGTTATCGGTAAAGGTTCCATTGTGGCAGCCGGCGCGGTTGTAACCAAAAACACCATCGTTCCGCCGTACTCCCTGGTAGCAGGCGTACCGGCAAAAGTTATTAAAAAACTGCCGGAAAACACCGACGCAACCCATGCACAGGCTGTTAAATACGAAAACCTGTGGACCCGCCGTTACAACGAGCTTCCCGATGGCGGCGGCGAAGAATACCATGGCGAAAAAATTGTATAATTAATTTACAGCTTAAAAAGGTACGGTTTTTTTGCCGTGCCTTTTTTGTTTAACAAAGGCTGTTGTATACACTGCGTTTAAATTTACAAACCTTTGTAAATAGTGTATACTAATTATATATGCACTTTGCATATCCTCACATAATTCAGCAGTTATAACGATGAGAAAGAAGGGAACCACATGACAAAAATGAAAACCATGGACGGTAATACCGCTGCGGCTTATATATCCTATGCGTTTACCGACGTGGCAGCTATTTACCCCATTACACCGTCTTCGCCTATGGCGGAAGTTGTTGATGAATGGGCGGCCCAGGGCAAGAAAAACCTGTTCGGGCAGACTGTAAAGGTTCAAGAAATGCAGTCCGAGGCAGGCGCTTCCGGCGCTGTACACGGTTCTTTGCAGGGCGGTGCCCTTACTACCACTTATACAGCTTCTCAGGGCCTTCTTTTAATGATTCCTAATATGTATAAAATGGCCGGTGAACTTTTGCCGGCAGTGTTCCATGTATCCGCACGTGCGCTGGCAACCAGCAGCCTTTCCATTTTCGGCGACCATCAGGACGTTATGGCAGCACGCCAGACCGGTTTTGCACTGCTTGCCGAAGGCAGCGTGCAGGAAGTTATGGACCTCGGCGGCGTGGCACATTTATCTGCAATTAAAGGCCGTGTGCCGTTTTTGAATTTCTTTGACGGTTTCCGTACCTCGCACGAAATTCAGAAAATTGAACTGATGGATTACGATAAACTGGCAGGGCTTCTGGATTGGGAAGCTTTGGCAGAGTTCCGCAAACGCGCACTGAACCCTGATAACCCTGTTATCCGCGGTACGGCGCAGAACCCGGATATTTACTTCCAGACCCGCGAAGCAGTTAACAGCTATTACACCGCGCTGCCGGAAATTGTTGAAAATTACATGAATGAAATCAACAAAATTACCGGCCGCAACTATGGCCTGTTTAACTACTACGGCGCACCGGATGCCGAAAACATCATTATTGCCATGGGCAGCGCCTGCGAAACCATTCAGACCGTTGCCGAAAAACTGAACGCCGAAGGCAAAAAGGTTGGCTTACTTGCCGTTCACCTGTACCGTCCGTTCAGCGTTAAGCATTTTATGGCGGCAATTCCGGAAACAGTTAAACGCATTGCCGTGCTTGACCGCACCAAAGAGCCGGGCGCATTCGGCGAACCGCTGTACATGGATGTGCGCGGCGCGTTCTATGACGCAGGCCGCAATCCGCTGATTATCGGCGGCCGTTACGGCCTTGGCAGCAAGGATTTGACCCCGACCGACATTCTGGCGGTTTACGAAAACCTTGAAGCCGAAAACCCGAAAAACAACTTTACCATCAGCATTGTTGACGACGTTACCAATACTTCTCTGGCAGCCAGCCACGAAATTGACGTTACCGGCGAAGGCACCAAGAGCTGCAAGTTCTGGGGCCTCGGCAGCGACGGTACCGTTGGCGCCAACAAGAGCGCAATTAAAATTATCGGCGATTACACCGATATGTACGCTCAGGGCTATTTCTCCTACGATTCCAAAAAATCCGGCGGCATTACCGTTTCGCACCTGCGTTTCGGCAAAGAGCCCATCCGCGCGCCGTACCTTATTAACGCTGCGGATTTTGTAGCCGTACATAACCAGTCATACGTTGATAAATACGATGTTACCGCAGGGCTGAAAAAAGGCGGCACCTTCCTTCTTAACTGCAACTGGAGCGCAGAAGAACTGGAAAAACATCTGCCCGGGCAGATTAAACGCTATATTGCCAAAAACGATATTAACTTCTATATTATTGACGCTGTAAAAATTGCACAGCAAATCGGCCTCGGCGGACGCATTAACATGATTATGCAGTCGGCGTTCTTTAAACTGGCCGACATTATTCCGCTGGAAGATGCTGTTAAATACCTGAAGGAAGCGGTTGAACACAGCTACGGCCTGAAGGGCAAAGACGTTGTTGACATGAACAACGCCGCTATCGACATGGGCGTTAACGCCGTTGTAAAAGTTGACGTTCCCGCAGCATGGGCTGACGCTGCCGATACCGAAGCAGCTGCAAAATCCGGCAATGATTTCATCGACAACATTCTTGTGCCGATGAACCGCATGGAAGGCGACAAACTGCCTGTAAGCGCTTTTAAAGACCACGAGGACGGCACTTTCCCGAGCGGCACCGCTGCTTACGAAAAACGCGGCATTGCCATCAACGTTCCGGAATGGCAGATGGAAAAATGCATTCAGTGCAACCAGTGCGCGTTTGTATGCCCGCACGCTGTTATCCGCCCTGTGCTGATGACAGAAGAAGAAGCTGCGAACGCTCCTGAAGGCATGCTCAGCAAGGACGCTATCGGCGCCAAAGGCTTAAAGTTCCATATGGCGGTATCTCCGCTGGACTGCACCGGCTGCGGCAACTGCGCTCAGGTTTGCCCGGCTAAGGAAAAAGCCCTTATAATGAAACCTTTGGAAACCCAGCTTGCCAAAACCGAAAACTGGGATTACGCAATGAAGAAAGTTGCGCCCAAACCGAACCCGATGAATAAAAACACTGTTAAAGGCGTGCAGTTTGAACAGCCGCTGTTTGAGTTCAGCGGTGCATGCGCAGGCTGCGGCGAAACCCCGTATGCCAAACTTGTTACCCAGCTTGTTGGCGACCGCATGATGATTGCCAACGCAACGGGCTGCTCCTCTATCTGGGGCGCAAGCGCACCTTCCATGCCGTACTGCAAAAATGCGGCAGGCCACGGCCCGAGCTGGGCAAACAGCCTGTTTGAAGACAACGCCGAATACGGCCTTGGCATGTACCTGGGCGTTAAACATACCCGCGAACGTGTGGCTGACCGCGTAAAAGAAGCGCTGAGCCTGCCCGTAAGCGAAGAACTGAAAGCAGCAATGCAGAACTGGCTTGACAACATGAACGTAAGCGACGGTACCCGCGAACGTGCCGAAGCGCTGAAAGCGGCACTGGCTGCCGAAAACAGCGATAACGCTCTCTTAAAAGAAATTGCAGGCCTCGGCCAGTACTTTGTAAAACGCAGCCACTGGATTTTCGGCGGCGACGGCTGGGCTTACGATATCGGCTACGGCGGACTTGACCATGTTCTTGCCAGCGGCGAAAACATCAACGTAATGGTATTCGATACCGAAGTATATTCCAACACCGGCGGCCAGTCCTCCAAAGCAACACCGGCAGCGGCTATTGCCAAATTTGCGGCCAGCGGCAAACGTACCCGCAAAAAAGACCTTGGCATGATGGCCATGAGCTACGGCTATGTTTATGTAGCGCAAATAGCCATGGGTGCGGATAAGAACCAAACCCTTAAAGCCATTGCCGAAGCAGAGGCTTACGACGGCCCGTCCCTGATTATTGCTTATTCGCCGTGCATTAACCACGGTTTGAAAGCAGGCATGGGCAACAGCCAGCTGGAAGCAAAACATGCTGTTGAATGCGGTTACTGGGCTAACTACCGTTACAACCCGGAACTGAAGGAACAGGGCAAAAATCCGTTCATTCTCGACAGCAAGGAGCCTACCGGCAACTTCCGCGAATTCTTAATGGGCGAAGTACGTTACTCCGCACTCTTAAAACAATTCCCGGACCAGGCAGAAGCATTGTTTGAAAAAACAGAGCATGACGCCAAAGAACGCCTTGCAACCTACAAACGCCTTGCAGGCAAGGAATAAAAAGCTTCAATTAAAAAACGCATAAACTAAAATAAAAAACGCCGTGCTTTACGCATGGCGTTTTTGTTTTGTGCGTTTGAGGTTTAGTTTTGGCTTTTAAGTGCTGCTTCCAATGCAAGGGCAAGCTGGTCGGGGCAGCTGGTTGGCTTATTGCCGCACTTAATGCCCTTTAAGCGGCGGATAACTTCTTCTGCCGGCATACCGGCCACAAGCTGCGAAATGCCTGCGGTATTGCCGGGGCAGCCGTTAATAAACTGCGCGTGTTTTACAATGCCGTTTTCTACCTCCACATCAATGGCTATGGAGCAGGTTCCGCGGGTTTTATATAACAAAATAAAGCCTCCTTTAAAATTACTGCAACACAATTATACAGCAATTTTGGCTGACTGCAAAGAAACTGCACCGGCGTTTTTGCATAAAGTTCACTTTTGCGGGCAGGATTTTACAGGTAAAAATGGAAATAAGCATAATATGGATTAGTTTACGCTAAATGATGTGTTGAGTTAAAAGGAGTTTATATGATTATTGGTATCGGCTGCGATTTGGCAGAGGTAAGCCGCATTAAAAGAGCGCTTGGCATGAAGGGCTTTGCCGCGCGTGTGTTTACCCGGCGCGAGCAGGATTACTGCATGGCGCGCGGAGTGCAGGCATACGCCAGCTTTGCCGCACGTTTTGCCGCCAAGGAGGCTTTTGTAAAAGCTGTTGGCACGGGACTGCGCGGCGGGCGGCTGACCGAAATTGAGGTTATAAACGACGCGCTTGGCAGGCCGCAGCTTGTTTTATACGGTTATTTTAAAGATTACGCCAAAGGGCTTGGCACAGAAAAAATACATTTAACTTTAAGCCATACCAAAGAGCTGGCAATGGCGCAGGTAATTCTGGAGGGATAATAAATGAAACTTGTATATGCGCATGAAATGGGCGCGCTTGATAAAAAAGCGGCGGAGGAGTTTTATCTGCCAACGGCTGTTTTAATGGAAAACGCCGGGCGTGCTGTTGCAGAAACCGCGGCGGAACTTTTAGGCGGCGATGTATACGCCAAAAGCGTGGTTGTGTTTGCTGGTAAGGGCAACAATGGCGGCGACGGACTGGTGGCGGCACGCTGGCTCAGTGCCGGGGGCGCGCGCGTAAAAATCTTTCTGGCTTCGCCGGCGGCGGATTTTACCGGCGCGGCAGGCGTACAGCTGAAAATCTGCGCCAAAAGCGGCCTTGCCGTTACGGAGCTGAAAGAAGAATGTGACTGGAACGTGGCGGAAATTGCCTCCGCCCATGCGGATTTAATGATTGACGCGCTGCTTGGCACCGGTTTTAAGGGTGAGCTTGGCGGCAATTACAAGCGTGCCTGCCTTTTGATGAACGGCGCGCGTGCTGATGTGCTGGCGGTGGATATTCCGAGCGGCGCGCAGGCAGATACCGGCGAAGCGGACGAAAACGCAGTGCAGGCAGCCGCAACCGTAACCATGCAGCTGCCTAAGCCCGGGCTTTATTTATATCCGGCGGCGGAACTTGCGGGCAAGGTTGTTGTTGCGGCGATTGGCATGCCGGAGGCTTTAACGGAGCAGGCAGAAGGGCATAAATACCTTTTGGATTCGGAAATTGTGCGCGATTTTCTGCCCATCCGCAGCGGCAATTGCCATAAGGGTGAAGCAGGTCGCGTAACGGTGGCGGCAGGTTCGCCGGGCTACACGGGCGCGGCGGCATTGTGCGCACAGTCTGCCGTTAAGGCAGGCGCGGGGCTGGTAAGCCTTTATACGCCGTTGTGTTCGCGCGAGGTACTGGCGGTTAAGCTTACGGAAGTAATGGTAAAAGGCCTTATCGAGCGTATGCCGGGCGTGCTTGGCGGCGGCGCGGCAGCCGAAGTGCTGGATGCGGCAGCCAAGTCAGACGTGCTGGCAATCGGCCCGGGGCTTGGCACCAGCGAGGCAACCGGCGAGGTAATTTTAAACATTCTGGAAAATTACGAAGGCACGGCGGTTATCGACGCCGACGCGCTGACGGCGTTAAGCCGCAAAGCAGAAATTCTGCCGCAGCTTAAATGCACCAAAATACTTACGCCGCACCCGGGCGAAATGGCGCGTTTGTGCGGTTTAAGCGCCGCCGAAGTTGATGTGCGCCGCGTGGAGCTGGCAGAAAAATACGCTGCAGAATGGAACTGCGTACTGGTGCTGAAAGGCGCACCGACGGTTATCGGCTGCCCGGACGGCACGGTGTATGTTAATACCACCGGTACGCCTGCCATGGCAACCGGCGGCTGCGGCGATGTGCTTACGGGCATTATTGCCGGGCTGTGTGCGCAGGGCATTGAAGCGGAAGCTGCCGCCGCGTGCGGCGTGTACCTGCACGGGCTGGCGGGCGAGCTTGCAGCAGACGGCTGCATAGGCCTTGCTGCCGGTGAACTGGCGGCCTTTGTGCCGGAAGCACGCCGTATGGCGGAAAACGGCGAAATTTAAGTGAAATTTGCCTTGGCAAACTGCGCTTTTGTTTACAGAACTTTATAAAAATGATAAAATTATTTAGTTAAACTTTGCAAAAAGGAGTGACGGGGCTTGCATAAAAAAATCATCTGCTGCCTTTTGTTTATAATAAGTATTTTTGCCTGTGTCTCCGCCCACGCGGCCGAGGTAACGGATGTGCGCTGGGGGCTGGACAGGTTCAATGTGCTTCGCCTCGTTGTGGATTTGGATTCGCCGCCCGGCTACAATATCAGTTTTCAGGGGCAGACCATGCTGGTAACGGTTAACGCCAAACTTGATGAAAAAGTAACACGCAGCTTTAAAATGCGCAGCACGCTTGCACCAACCATGACCGTTGAAGAAAGCGGCGGCAATACGGTGCTGAAGCTGCCTCTTGCGCGCACTATCGGCACGCAGGATTACAACGCGTTTACCTTAAAGAACGACCCTGTAACAAAACGCCCCAACCGCCTGGTTGTGGATATTACCGCAGATAAAACGGCAACGCCAAGCGTTGTTATACCCAAGGCAGACAATTCTGCCGAAAAGGCCAAAGCGCCCGTAACCGTGCCCAAAACCAGCACGGCCAAAACAACGGTGCCTAAAACAACAACTCCCAAAACTACGGCTAAAGTAACCGTGCCTAAAAAAACGGCGGTTAAAACCGAAGAAAAGAAAACTTCCAAAAGCAGTTTTAAAACTGACGGCGGCCTGAAAGGCAAAAAGATTACTCTTGATGCCGGGCACGGCGGCAGCGACCCGGGGGCAATCGGCTCTAACGGCACGCGCGAAAAAGACGTAACGCTTAAAATTACCAAAAAAGTGCAGGAGCTGCTGAAGAAAAAAGGCGCCAAAGTGAGCATGACGCGCACCGGCGATACCGACGTTTACGGCCCTAACGCCAGCGATTCGCAGGAGTTGCAGGCCCGCGTTGATGTGGCGGAAGACAATGACGCCGATGCTTTCATAAGCATTCACATCAATTCTTCCACTAATAAAAGCGTAGGCGGCTTCTCGTCCTACTATTATCCCAAAACAAATAACGATGCCCGTCTGGCACAGGCCGTGCAGGACAGGCTTGTTAAAAACTTCGGGCTGGATGACCTTGGCATACGCAAGGCAAACTTCTATGTAAACAAACGCTGCAGCATGCCGTCAACCCTTCTGGAACTGGCATTTATCTCCAACCCCAAAGAAGAAAAACTGATGAACAGCAACTGGTATATCAACAAACTGGCAAAATCCATTGCCGATGGCATTGAAGATTATTTTAAATAACGGAGGGTACTTAAAATGCTGAAAAAATTTTTAACAGTACTCTGCGTGGTACTGATGACTTTGTTTGCCGCGGCCTGCACGCAGGAAAACAATGCCGTGCTGCCGGACGCCAATGCTGTTGCAGACAGCCGTGAGCATACGGCAACGATTTACCGTGTACCTGCTGATGGCACCGAAAAGCTGTATGCCGAAAAGGTAACCGTTAAAGGCGATAAGGAAGAACTGCCTCTTTTGGCACTGGAAGCGCTGATAAACACCAAACCGCAAAGCGATAAACTTATTAACGCTTTTCCAAAAGGTTTAAAAATAATCAGCCTTACGGTTGACAAAGGCGTGGCCGTTGTAAATTTAAGCAGGGAAATTTACAATATTGAAGCCGGTTCTTATACCGAAATGATGCTGACTTCGGCCATAACCAATACGCTGACGGAGTTTCCGGAAATTAAAAAGGTAAACTTTTTAATAGAAGGCGAGAAAAAAGCCAGCATTAAAGGGCATATTGATTTGATGGACGCCTTTGAGCGCGATACGGATATTATAGCAAAATAACAAAGGCAGTACCGGCAGGTTCCGGTACTGCTTTTTGGCATTACAACGAACTTAGCGAAAGGATATGAAACATGGAAATTTACTGCAAAGACAGTGCGGCAACGGAAGCGCTTGGCAGGCTGCTTGGCACACTGGCGCAGGACGGCGATGTATACTGCCTCACCGGCACGCTTGGCGCGGGTAAAACGCTGTTAAGCCGCGGCATGGCAGCCGGGCTTGGCGCCGATATAAACGAAGTGAACAGCCCAACCTTTGCCATAATGAATGTGTACAGCGGCAGGCTGGAAATGCGCCATTTTGATTTGTACCGCATAAAGGACAGCGATGAACTTTATAACACAGGTTTTGGCGAATACTGCGGCGGCGACGGGCTGACGGTAATAGAATGGGGCGAACTGTTTATTGACGAGCTGCCCGAAGAATATCTGCATATTACAATAGAGCTGGAGGGCGCAGGGCGCAGGTTCGTTTTTGAACCGCACGGAGCGCGCTATGAAAAACTTTGCGGGGAAGTGGAAAAAAATGCTGGTACTGTCAATTGATACGGCAACCAAAGCCTGCGCCGTCGGCTTATGCCGTGACGGCAAAATTTTGGCCGAATATAAAATAAATATGGGCATGACTCATTCCGAAGGGCTGATGCCTCAGCTGGAACAGCTTTTGGAGCGCACCGGCGTGCAGAAGGCAGATATTGATTTAATTGCCGTAAGCATGGGGCCGGGGTCTTTTACAGGGCTGCGCATTGGCCTGGCAACGGCCGAAGCACTGGCCTATGCATGGAAAAAGCCTTTGCAGGGAGTGGCAACGCCGCTGGCACTGGCCTATAACCTGCCGGTAAGCGGCATAGTGCTTTCACCCGTTCTGGACGCGCAAAAGGGCAACTATTACCAGGCGCTGTATGAGTGGCAGGACGGCGAAGTTGCTGAACTGCAAAGCGTGCAGGTAGTAAATAAACAGCAGCTTTTGGAAAACCTTGCCTTGCAGGGCAAACCTGCCGTTATTTTGGGCGAATGTGCAAAGCTTGAAAGCATGGAGCTGCCCGGGTGGTGCAGCCTTGCGCCGGATTATCTGCGCCTGCCGCAGGCAGCGGGTACGGCACTGGCCGCGCTTAAAGCCTATAACCCCGAAGTGCAGAGCGGCATCTTCGGGCTGGAGCCTTACTATATCAGAAAATCGGAGGCAGAAGAGCTATGGGAACAGAAGCACGGGAAACAGTAATCCGCCAGTTTTCTGCCGGCGATATTACAGAGGTTTGCAAAATAGAAAACAGCACGTTTTTTGACGCCTGGAACGAAAGCATGTGGCTGGACGAACTTAACAACAGCCTTACAACATACATTGTTATGGAAGAAAACGGCAAAGTTACAGGCTATGCCGGGTACTGGCTGGTGGCAGGTGAAGCACAGATTACGCGCGTAGCCATTGCCGAAGGAGAGCGCGAGCGCGGGCTGGGCACCAAACTTACGGCGGCGCTGATTAACCTTGCGTGGAATGAAGGCGCCGACGCCATAACGCTGGAGGTGCGCCAAAGCAACACAGCCGCACAGAAAATGTACTTAACCTGCGGCTTCCGCGCCGAAGGAGTGCGCCCCGGCTACTATGCAGATAACCACGAGGACGCCGTAATTATGTGGCTGTACAGGGAGGCTGAAACCAATGAGTGAAGACATTTATATACTCGGCATTGAATCGAGCTGCGACGAAACTGCCGCTGCCGTTGTAAAAAACGGGCGCGAGGTTTTAAGCAACATCATTGCCTCGCAGGTGCCTATTCACCGCAAATACGGCGGCGTAGTGCCGGAAATTGCCTCGCGCAACCATATACGCAACGTACTGCCGGTAATAGATGAAGCGCTTGCCAAAGCACAGGTGCCGCTTGAAAAAATAAACGCCGTTGCCGTAACCTACGGGCCGGGGCTTGTAGGCGCGCTGCTGGTGGGCCTTTCGGCAGGCAAAGCGCTGGCCTGGGCGGCAGACAAGCCGCTGATAGGCGTAAACCACCTTGAAGGGCATGTATTTGCCAACTTTTTAAACGATAAAGACCTCAAGCCGCCGTTTCTGGCACTGGTTGTAAGCGGCGGGCACACGGCGCTGCTGGTTGTAAAGGATTACAACAGTTTTGAGCTTCTGGGGCAGACCCGCGATGACGCCGCCGGTGAAGCCTTCGATAAAGTGGCGCGTGTTTTGGGGCTGCCTTATCCCGGCGGGCCGGAGGTGGAAAAACTGGCGCTTGGCGGCAACCAGCTGGCGATAGATTTTCCGCGTGCCAAGCTGGGCAACAATTTTGAATTCAGCTTCAGCGGCTTAAAATCGGCGGTTATCAACTACCTGCACAATAAACAGCAGGCGGGCGAAGAAGTAAACCGCGCCGATGTTGCAGCGTCGTTTCAATATGCCATTGTGGACGCACTGGTGCAGAAAAGCGTGCACGCCCTTAAAGAAACTGGGCTGAAAGAAATTGTACTTGCAGGCGGCGTATCGGCCAACAAAACCTTGCAGAATACACTGGCAAAGGCGGCAGAACGCGCCGGAGCGCGCCTAGTTCACCCAACTCCGATACTCTGCACGGATAATGCCGTGATGATTGCCTGCCGCGGTTATTTTATGTATATCAACGGGGAGAAAAGTCCCCTTGGTTTGAACGCTGTTCCATCGTTAAAATTGGGATAAACACTGTCTATAATGTGAACTCTAAACTGTGGAAAACGTGCAAAACTCTGTGAAAAAGCATAGAATTGCCCCTGATGATTGCGGAAAACTCTGTGCATAATGTGGATAACATTGTGAATTACAGTGTAAAACACTAATGTTGTAAATTTTTTGAAAACTTGGTATTAACACTATGTTAAAAAATCTTAACAGTGAACAGAAAAATATACTGGCTTCTATCAGGCAGGGCATGGATTTTGCAGCCGATATTGCCCACGCCTGCATTACAGTGTACCTTGCGTCGGATGACAAACGTTTTTTGCGCGTTTACCATCAGTCCATGCCCAAAACGCAGTTTTTGCAGCAGCCGGAACTTGCACCCGGGCGTGAGGTGCGCATCAGCGAAGAACCGCTGATTGCCCGCTGTCTGCAGCGCAATGTTCCGCTTGAAGGCAAGCGCGAGCTGAGCCTTGGGCAGTTTGCCGGCGTGCGCGTGTACCCCGTGCAGGACAGGCGCGGCAAATGCTTTGCCGCCGTGGTGTTTGATTTAAGCGGCGTTGATGATATTTTTATTAACGTGGCGTTTGAATTTTTAAAAACACCGGCACGCCCCGAGCAGGACAGCGAGTTTTACCGCCGCCTTGCCCCGGGTGATGCGCTGATGGTGGTTGACGCGGAGAAAAAAATAATAGCGGCCAATTCCACCGCCCGGCATATTTTTCAGGTGGTGGGCATTACAACGCCAATCGGCCTGCGCACCAACAGCGTACAAATTAACTGGCCGCTTGTCGGCATGGTGCTTAAAACAGGCACGGCCGAAGGCAAGGAAATCCGCCTGCGCGGCATGCTTTTGGCTATGCGCGTGGTGCCTGTCGGCGGCACGGCGGAAGCAAGCTACGCCATTGTAATTTTGCGCGATATTACCGAACTGAAAAAGCGTGATGAAGAACTGCTTGTTAAAGCGGCGGTAATTAAAGAGATACACCACCGCGTAAAAAACAACCTGCAAACCATTGCCAGCCTTCTGCGCCTGCAAATGCGCCGCGCCAAAGCGGACGAAACCAAAAGCGTGCTGCGCGACTGCATCAGCCGCGTAAACAGCATTGCCGTTGTGCACGAATTTTTGGCGCAGCAGGGCAGCGGCACAGTGGATATGGCAGCGGTGGCGCAGGGAATTTACAAAGCGGTGCTCAGCGGCATGGCTGCACCGGAACTGCGCCTTACAACCGAATTCAGCGCCGATAATGTTGTTATTCCTTCGGAAAAAGCAACCAGCATGGCACTGGTATTAAACGAAATGCTGCAAAACTGCTTTGACCATGCCTTTACAGGGCGCACGCAGGGCGCCATCAGCGTGGAGCTGAAAAAAACAGAAAACGGCTGCCGCCTTACCGTATGCGACGACGGCAACGGCCTGCCGCCGGGCTTTAACGGCATTCCGCAGAGCAGCTTGGGCCTGCGCATTATTAAAACCATGGCCGAAGCCGATTTACACGGAACTTTTAAAATAGAAAACAGGCCGCAGGGAGGAACCTGCGCCGAAGTAGCAATACCTTTGGGGGGATAAAAATGGAAGGGTTAAAAATTATTATTGCCGATGACGAAGCGTTAATCCGCCTGGATTTGCGCGAAATGCTGACGGAAGCGGGGCATACGGTGCTTGGCGAAGCATCTGACGGTGAAGAAGCCGTGGAGCTTGCCCGGCGCTTAAAGCCTGATTTGGTTATTATGGACGTAAAAATGCCGAAGATGGACGGCATTACGGCAGCCGGAATTATTACCGGGCAGCATATTGCGCCGGTGCTTCTTTTAACTGCTTACAGCCAGCAGGATGTGGTTGAGCGCGCCAACAGCAGCGGCGTAATGGCATATCTGGTTAAGCCGGTGCGCGAAGAACAGCTTTTTGCCACCATGCAGGTAGCCATTGCCCGCTTTAAGGAATACCAGAAGATGGACAGCGAACTTGCCGGTTTGCGCGAAAGCCTTGAAACACGCAAACTGCTTGACCGCGCCAAAGGCATATTAATGGCGGCGCACGGCTTTACGGAAGACGAAGCATACAGCAAAATGCGCCAGTACAGCATGAACCGCCGCATAACCCTTAAAGAGCTTGCCGAAGCCGTTATTGCCTCGGCAGAAAAGAAAAAATAAATATTATGAAAGCTGAATAAGAGCAATAAAAAAACGGTACCAGTAAAAAGGTACCGTTTTTTGGTTATAAACTGTTAATCCTTATTCAAATGTTCGTCCAGCATGCCCTGGTTAACGCTGCTGAGCGCACTTAAGAGTTTTATTTTCAGGCGGGTAATGCGCAGGGCTTCCACTTCTTCTACGGTAATTTCCGCTTTGGGCAGTTTAACGGTCTGCCCTATCTGCGGCTGCGTGTTAAGCTGCGTGTAAACCCAGCCGCCAATGGTGTCGCACTGGCTGTCGTCAAGTTCAAGCCCAAACAGGTCGTTAACGTCCTCCAAAAGCATTTTGCCGTCAACGGAATAGCTTTTATCGGTTTCTTCTTCCACTTCGGGGCGTTCTTCGTCAAATTCGTCCTGTATTTCACCAACGATTTCTTCAAGAATGTCCTCGATAGTTACCATACCGGCGGTGCCGCCGTATTCGTCAATCAAAATGGCAAGCTGTTTGCGTTCCTTCTGCAAAAGGCGCAGCAGGTTGCTGATAGGCATGGAAACAGGCACTTCCAGCACGTCGCGGGCCAGTGTGCTTAAGTCGGGCTTTTGGCCGTCGTTAAGGGCGCGCAGCAAGTCTTTAATATGCAGAAAGCCGATGATATGGTCTTTATCCTCGTTGCAGATGGGGTAACGCGTCATGCGTTCCGTCAGTGCGGTTTTGATGTTTTCATCAAAGCTGTCTTCAAGGTACAGGCAAATCATATCTGTGCGGGGCACCATAATTTCGCCGGCACTGCGTTCGGAAAAGTCAAAAACGTTATCGAGATAGGTAAGCTCGCTTTTGTCGATATAGCCGTATTTATAGCTTTCTTCCATCAAAATGCGGATTTCTTCTTCGTTGTGCGCTTCTTCCGCTTCGCTGGCGGCGCTGATGCCCATGCGGCGCAAAGTCCAGTTGGCAACATGGTTTAAAAACCATACGGCCGGGTACATCAGCTTGTCGAACATAATCAGCGGGCGCGCTACAAATAAAACAATGGCTTCCGTTTTTTGTATGGAAAGCGATTTCGGCACCAGCTCGCCAAGTACAATGTGCAGGGCGGTAATTACGGAAAAGCCTACCACAAAGGCCAGCGTGTGCTCAAGCTGCGGCGGCAGTTTAAGCAGGGCAAATACCGGTGCCAGCATTTTGGCAACGGCCGGTTCGCCAATCCAGCCAAGGCCGAGCGAGGCAAGGGTAATGCCAAGCTGCGTTACGGAAAGGTAGGCGTCAAGGTGCTCCGTTACCTGGCGTGCGTAAACCGCGCTTTTGCTGCCTTCTTTAATTAAAGTGTCGAGCCTTGAAGGGCGCACTTTAACGATAGAAAATTCTGATGCCACGAAAAAGCCGTTAAGCGCTACCAGAAATAAAATTACAATAATGTTTAAAATTATCACGAAATAATCCAAATAATGTGTTTCCGCTTGGGAAACAGTCACCTCCGCTCTAATAGCAATATTTTTTTAATTGTATCATATATTCGGGCGCGTTCAAAAGGTTAAATCGGCATAAATTGGCGTTTGTGGGGTAATTTTGGGCTTTGGTTTGCCAATGCTTCCGCACTGACCACTGTAAAGGGGCGTAACTTGTTTTTTAGCCGTTTTTCGCAGTATTAAAGGCAAAAAATACCCGGCAGGCGTTGAAATGTGCCGGGTATTTGTAAATTTTGGGTAAATTGCAAAGGTTATTTAATGTAATAAACGCGGTTTTCCTTGCGCGGTGCAGCCTGCGGTTCGGGAGCGTCGGCATAGCCTAAAATGCAGTGGCCTATGCCTTCATAATCGCCTTCAATGCCGAGCTGTTTTAAAATTTCCCTGCCTTCGGGCAGTTCAAATTCTTCTTTTACGCGGTGAATCCAGCAGCTGGCAACGCCGAGCGCGTGGGCGGCAAGCATTAAATTGCCCATGGCAAGGCTGCCGTCGTAAACATAAGTGGGATATTTTTTATCGGCCAGTACAATAACAACAACCGGTGCGCCGTAAAACGGGTCAATATCGGGCTTGCCAAAAATTTTGGCGTTTAATTTGCTTAATTTATCGCGCATTTCTTTATCGGTAACGGCAATCATAATGGGGTTTTGCGTTCCGTGCCCGCTGGCGGCGTAGGTGCCTGCCTTTAAAATTTCGTCAAGCACTTCCTGCGGCAGCATATCGGGTTTATATTTGCGGCAGCTTCTTCTGGTTAAAAGGTTGTTCATTGCTTCGTTCATATTTAAAACCTCCTTTGGGGGCGTGTGCCCTTACAAATTTAATATAGCACCGCATCGGCGCTTCGTCAAATATCCGTAGGGGCGGATGTGCCTGCCAAATTAAAATGTTTTATGCAAAAATTGCGTTAAGATATGGTATAATTAATAGATGTAAATTTTTATAAAGGACGGTAGTTATGCGTTTAAGAAAAAAGCCATGGATTGAAACTGCAATGGAAGAATTAAAGGATAAATATGTGCTGATGCACAATTTGGAGGATTATAAAGGGCACTGGCAGGAGCGTTTTCCCGGCAAGCGCCTGTGCCTTGAAATTGGCTGCGGCAAGGGGCGCTTTTTAACCGGCATGGCGGAACTGCACCCGGAAAAGGCTTTTATAGGCGTGGAAACGCAGCACGATATTTCGTATTACCCGGGCAAGTACATTATGGATAACAAACTGGAAAACGCCGTTGTTATCTGCGCTAACGCAGAGCAGCTGGAGGACTGGTTTGAGCCGGGCGAAATAAAAGAACTGTATTTGAATTTCAGCGACCCGTGGCCGAAAGCACGCCACGCCAAACGCCGCTTAACGCACAGAAACTTTCTGGCAAAGTACCAGAGGCTTTTGGGCAGCGGCGGGCACCTGCGCTTTAAAACGGACAACAGGGCACTGTTTGATTTTTCGGTAGAGGAGTTTAAGGAGTTTGGGCTGGAAATTATTGCCCTGAGCTATGATTTGCACCATTCGGAGTACGAAAACGAAGTGCAAACGGAGTATGAGCAGAAGTTCAGCGCTTTGGGCACGCCCATTAATTTTTGCGAGGTTGTTTTTAAGTAGAGGCATTTTATGCAGAAACACTTTTTTATCTGGGACAATCCGCGTGACGCAGTAATATGGATTACGCTGATGCTTTTGGCGATAGGCTGCATTAATGTTTTCAGCGCCAGCTTTGTTGAAGCGACGGATATGTTCGGCGACGGCTATTTTTATTTAAAACGCTACGTTGCGTTTGCGGCGGTTGGCTTTGCCGTGATGCTGTATTTGGGGCTGCGCGGCCCTGATTACCATTTATGGCTGAGCAAGCATTGGCTGAATATTATTTATGTTGCAGTTTTATTTTTGCTGATTGCAGTTGAATTGATGGGTGTTACAACCAAGGGCGCGCAGCGCTGGCTGTATATAGGGCCGTTCAGCTTGCAGCCTTCGGAGCTGGCAAAGCTGGCGGTAATTATGGTGTGCGCCGGCGAGCTGGGCAAGCGGCTGAAAAAACATCTGCGCCCGGCATTGTTTGATTATCCTGATTGTAAAGCTATGGTTATGTCCATTGCTTATGGCGTATTGGTGCTTGTACAGCCGGATATGGGCACAGCGGCGATTGTTGTCGCACTTTCCGTGGGCATGTATATTCTGGCAGGGCTTCCGCTGCGCATGTTGCTGCTTTTAATGGCGGGCGGCTTTGTGGGCGTTGTGGGGCTTATTGCCATTGCGCCGTACCGCCTGCAAAGGGTTCTGGTGTGGTACGACCCGTGGAGCGACCCTTCCAACTCGGGCTACCAGATGGTGCAGTCGTTAATTTCCATCGGCAGCGGCGGTGTTTTGGGCGTGCCGTGGGGGCAGGGAAGCGGCAAATTCTTTTATCTGCCGGAGGCGCATACCGACTTTGCCTTTGCCATTTACTGCCAGGAATGGGGCTTTGGCGGCGCCGTGTTTTTAATTTTTTTGTTTGCGCTTTTGGGCATTGCGCTGTTCCGCATGGCGGCTGCCTGCCGTGATGAGGAGGGATTTATGCTCATCAGCGGCGTAACGCTTCTGGTTGTGGGGCAGGCTGCTGCCAATATGCTGATGGTATGCGGCTGCCTGCCGGTTATCGGCGTGCCGCTTTCGTTTATAAGTTACGGCGGCACTTCCATGGTGGTATCGCTTACGGCGCTGGGGCTGGCGCTTTCGGTTTACAAGGCGGAGGTTAAGCGCGAAAAGCGCGAAGAACTGCTGCGTGATGCCGGTATGCCGCCCATTATGCCAACCTCTGATTTAAGGCGCAGGGGGTGGCGTAAATGAGAAAAGAATTTAAGTTTTACAGCAGCAAAAAACGCTTTTTTGGGCTGTTTGCATTAATTTTTACCGTTTTTGCCATAGTTATCGGCCGCCTGGTGTGGCTGCAAATTGTACGCGGCGACGCAATGGCGCGGCAGTCGATGGCACAGGCCATGGGCACGGATGTAATGTATTCGCCGCGCGGGGCGATTGTGGACTGCAACGGCGAAGAACTTGCCGTAAGCATTATGGCAAAATCGCTGTATGTTGACCCTGTTGAAATGGAGGACCGCCCGGACAGTGCGGCTGCCAAAAGCGGGCGCAACGTTAAGCGCCTGGCGGCAGATTTACTGGCAGGGCCGCTCGGCATCAGTGCCGAAAGCCTGTACAGCGATTTTACTACGGAAGCACGTTTTATATGGATTAAGCGTACCCTGACGCCAAAAGAGGCGGACGAGGTAACGCGCATAGTTAAAGAAAACAAGCTGCCGGGCCTGCACTTTTTGGAAGAAAGCAAGCGTTATTACACCAAAAAGAGCATGGCCGCGCAGATTCTGGGTTTTGTAGGCACGGATGACAAGGGGCTGGCCGGTATTGAGCTGGCGCTTGATTCCGTAATTAAAGGCGCCAAAACCGAGCAGGAAGAAATGGTGGACGCATTGGGCCGCCCGATGGGCGAAGCGGGCATGAACCATTCGCGCCCGCAGAATATGCCGACGGTGTACCTTACTATCGACAGCAAAATTCAGTTTGTGCTGGAGGACGCGCTTGACCGTGCCATGAAGGAAACCAAATCGCGCGCGGCGGCAGCCATTTTGATGGACCCGCATACCGGCGCGGTACTTGGTATGGCTTCGCGCCCGACCTTTGACCCTAACGATTTTGGCGAATACCCAGTTTCCACGTGGACGAACAGGGCAATTTCCATTATTTACGAGCCGGGCTCTGTTTTTAAACCGATTGTAGGCTGCATGGGGCTGAGTGAAAACATCATTACGCCGCAGACCGTGTTTGAGGACAAGGGCAGCATAAAAATTGCCGACCGCGTTATCCGCAACTGGGACGGCGAAGGGCGCGGGCAGGTGCCCTTTGAGGATATTATTAAATACTCCATCAACACCGGCATGGTGCAGCTGGGCATGCAGCTCGGCGCAAACCAGATGATTGATTACAGCAAAAAGTTCGGTTTTGGCAAGCCGACCGGCATTGAACTGCCGGGCGAGGAAAGCGGCATTTTGTATAACCCGGAGGATATGTACGAGCCTGACATTGCCACCATGGCCATCGGGCAGGGCATTGCCGTAACGCCGCTGCAAATGCTGCGCGCCATTTGCGCCATTGCCAACGGCGGCGAGCTTTTGGAGCCGTACATTATTGATAAAATTGTAATGCCTGACGGGCGCGTGCTGCGCCAGGGGCAGAAAAACGTTGTGCGCCGCGTTATTACCGAAGACGTTGCCGCACAGATGCGCATGATGATGGAAAAGGTTGTCAGCGAAGGCGGCGGCAAACCGGCGCATATTGCAGGCTATCAGATTGCGGGCAAAACCGGCACGGCAGAAAAACTTGCCGAGCAGGGCGGTTATGCCCCGGGCGAATACATAGCGTCTTTTGTGGGTTTTGTACCGGCAGCCAATCCGCAGTATGCGATGCTGGTAATGCTTGATACGCCGCAGGGCGCGTTTTACGGTTCGCAGGTATCGGCGCCGGTATTTAAAGATACTTTGCAGCAGATACTTGTTGCCAAAGGCATTCAGCCAAGCACACACGAAGGGCTGCCTTCGTTTGAAGAAGACGCCAAAGACAGGGCCAAGGCCGTAAAAGTGCCGGTAATGGAATTTTTGCCGGACAACAAAGTAAAGATACCGGACTTTACCGGACTTGACATGCGCCAGACGGCAGAGCTGGTGCAGCGCGGGCATCTGGTGCTGGTGCCTTACGGCAGCGGCAGGGCGAAGAAGCAGTCGCTGCCGCCGGGAACTGTTGCCGCGGAAGGCACAAAACTGGAAATATGGTTTGAATAATTTATCTCTACCGGAAGGAAAAAGGCACTCCGGCAGAGAATAAAACAAAGATATAGTTATTTAAGTGCAGAAAAGGGAGGTACCAAGATGTTATCGGATATTGAAATTGCTCAAAAGGCGCATATGCTGCCTATTACTGAGGTTGCCGGAAAACTCGGCATCGGTGAGGAAGATATTGAGTTATACGGACGCTACAAGGCAAAACTTTCCATGGATTTAATTAAAAGAGTGCAGGATAAGCCTGACGGAAAACTTATTCTGGTTACGGCCATTACCCCGACCCCTGCCGGTGAAGGCAAATCCACCACTACGGTAGGCCTGGCACAGGGGCTTGCCAAAATCGGGAAAAAAGTTATCGTTGCCCTGCGCGAACCTTCGCTCGGCCCCTGCATGGGCATTAAAGGCGGCGCAGCAGGCGGCGGCTATTCTCAGGTTGTGCCTATGGAGGACATTAACCTGCATTTTACCGGCGATTTCCATGCAATAACATCTGCCCATATGCTTCTGGCAGCCATGCTTGACAACCATATTCAGCAGGGCAATGCGCTTAATATCGACCCGCGCCGCATTGTGTGGAAACGCGTTGTTGATATGAATGACCGCGAACTGCGCAACATAGTTGTCGGCCTTGGCGGCAAAGCGCACGGCGTACCGCGCCAGGACGGCTTTGATATTACCGTAGCTTCGGAAGTTATGGCCATTTTGTGCCTAGCAACCGGCCTGCACGATTTAAAAGAACGCCTGAGCAAAATTATTGTGGCTTACGATTACAGCGGCAACCCCATTACCGCTGGAATGCTTAAAGCACAGGGCGCAATGGCAGCACTGTTAAAAGACGCTGTAAAACCGAACCTTGTACAGACTCTGGAAAATGTGCCTGCCATTATCCACGGCGGTCCGTTTGCCAATATTGCCCACGGCTGCAACAGCGTAATGGCAACCAAAACGGCGCTCAAGCTTGCCGATTACACCATTACGGAAGCAGGCTTCGGTGCAGATTTGGGCGCGGAAAAATTCTTTGACATTAAATGCCGTTATGCCGGTTTAAAACCGGATGCAGTTGTGCTGGTTGCAACCGTACGCGCGCTTAAAATGCACGGCGGCGTGCCGAAAACAGAACTTGCAACTCCGGATGTGGAAGCTGTAAAACGCGGCATTGTCAACCTCGAAAAGCATATCGAAAACATTAAGCAGTACGGTTTGCCTCTGGTTGTTGCCATTAATGCCTTTGCACAGGATACCCCCGAAGAACTGGAAGCCATCCGCAGCCACTGCGCCGCACACGGCGTAAACGTTGCGCTATCGGAAGTATTTGCCAAAGGCGGCGAAGGCGGCATTGAACTGGCGAAAGAAGTTGTGGCGCTGGCAACAAGCGGCAAAGCCGATTTTAAACTTCTGTACGGCGAAGAACTGAGCCTGAAAGAAAAAATTGAAACCATTGCCAAAAAGATTTACGGTGCAGTGGGCGTAAACTACACCAAAGAAGCAAACAATGCTTTGAAGGATTTTGAAAAAATGGGCTATGGGCATTTGCCTGTCTGCATGGCTAAAACCCAGTATTCCTTCTCGGATGACCCCGCGCTTCTGGGACGCCCGGAAGGTTTTGAAATTACCATTAAAAACTGCCGTATCGCAGCCGGTGCAGGCTTTGTGGTAGTATTAACCGGCGATATTATGACCATGCCGGGCCTGCCGAAAGTTCCTGCCGCCGAAAAAATTGACGTAAGCGACGACGGCGTTATCAGCGGATTGTTTTAAGGAGAAGTTTTATGGAAACACTGATGATGAAAGGCAAGCCCGTGGCTGATGCCTACCGTGAAACCATTATGCAGCGTGTGGCCAATGCGCTTGGCAAAGGGCGTAAAGTAACGCTGGCAATTATTGTTGTCGGCGATGACCCGGCTTCGCACGTTTACAAAGACCGTTTAATGAAGCTTGCTGAAAGCATGGGCATTTATGTTAAAGAACTTTTATATCCTGCCGATACCAAACAGGAAGATTTGCTGCGCGACATTGCCCGCATGAACCATAACCGTTACGTTACCGGCGTACTGCCGATGATGCCGATGCCCAAACCGCTGGACAGCGATACAATCGGCGCGGCAGTTACCGCAAGCAAGGACGTGGACTGCCTGAACGTGAAAAACGTGGGCGATATGTACCTTGGCTATGGCAAAATGTCACCCTGTACGCCGCGCGCCTGCATGGCAACGCTGGAGCATTACGGCATCGAACTGGAAGGCAAGCATGCCGTTGTAATCGGCCGCAGCAATGTTGTCGGCAAACCGGTTGCCAATTTGCTTTTAAACAAAAATGCCACCGTTACCATCTGCCACAGCAAAACCAAAAACATTGCCGAAATTACCCGTCAGGCGGATATTATCGTTGCGGCAGTAGGCAAACCCTGCTTTGTAACGCCCGATATGATTAAAGAAGGCGCGGTTGTTGTAGACGTTGGCATTAACGCTGTTGACGGCAAACTGGTGGGTGATGTTGACCCTGCCGTTGTAGGCAAAGCTTCGGCTTACACTCCGGTGCCGGGCGGCATTGGCGTTGTAAGCAACATGATGGTAATGGATTTGCTTACACGCAATCAGTAACAGGGCGGCGCGTATAAATGAAAAAATTTTTATGGCTGCTGCTGTTAGTGCTGTTTGCAGGTTTTATCTTTTTCAATTCTTCGCTGCCTGCGGAAACTTCATACAAAGCAAGCGGGCTGCTGGCCCAGTGGCTTGACAGCCTGTATGCCGCTATCGGCGACCCGATGCCGGTAGACCGTCTGGAGTCACGCCTGCGCAAGCTGGCACATTTTGTGGAATTTGCCGTTCTGGCAATGATTATGGTTAATACCTTTATCAGTTGGCGCGTGTCCAACCGCGTGGCGTCAGGCTACATCCTGTTTTTGGGGCTGGCCGTTGCCGTAGCGGATGAGTACATTCAGCTTACTGTGCCGGGGCGTACGGCGCAGGTTACCGATATTGTGCTTGATTTCTGCGGCGTGTTCATTATCTGGCTGTGCCGCGAAATATGGCTGTGGAGCAAAAAGTAGCGCAGCAAAATATAATAACGAAATACGTTGCAAATAAAAAACACCGCTTTTACAGCGGTGTTTTTGCGTATAATTATAAGTTTTATTTATAATTCTTTTAGTTTATTACGTTTGTTTAAGTAGTATGTTCAAACAAAATATTTATCTTGATGCGGTGATGTGAAGTTAAGGCAAAAGGTTTGTATTATAAGGTCATAAATAAAAACTGCGGCGGCTGGAATTTTTAGTTTCAATCTTCGGGAGTCCGGCTGCGAAGCCCGGACGGAATCGGAGAAGCCGCAGCATTTTTACATGACCGCATTAATATAAACCTTTTGCCAGAAACATTATTGTTATATTTACTTTCTTACAGCTCTTTAATAAACTTGCACAGCTTGTCAACCGCATCCTGCGAGGTGGACCAGCTGGTGCAGATACGGGCAGCCACTCTGCCGTCCGGCAGGTTTTCATAAAGGCCGAGTTTAAAATGGCTGTTTATTTTTTCGTACATTTCTTTGGTGATGATGATGAACTGCTGATTGGTGGGTGAATCAGTCAAGAATTCAAAGCCGCATTCTTTAAGCACGGCTTTAATCTGCATGGCTGTATCAATGCCCTGTTTGCAGATACGGTAGTATAAACCGTTGGTGAACATGGCTTCAAACTGAATGCCAAGCAGGCGGCCTTTGGCAAGTACGCTGCCGCACTGTTTCATCAGCGGAATAAAATCTTCTTTAATGGCGGGGTTTAAAATAACAGCCGCTTCGCCGAACAGCATGCCGCATTTGGTGCCGCCAATGTAGAACACATCACAGTTATTGGCAATGTCCTGCATGGTAAAATCGCAGGCGGGCGAAGTAAGCCCGTAACCGAGGCGCGCACCGTCAATAAACAGGTATAAATTATACTGCTTGCATACGGCGTATAAATCTTCCAGTTCCTTTTTGCTGTACAGCGTGCCGGTTTCCGTAGGCTGCGAAATATAAACCATTTTAGGCATTACAATATGCTCGCGGCTGGGGTCGTGCAGGTATTTTTCCTGTTCGGCAGCAATCTGGGCAGCGGTAATTTTGCCGTCCTCATCGGGCACTACAAGCACCTTGTGGCCGCCGCGTTCAATGGCTCCGGCTTCGTGCGTGTTAATATGGCTGCGCGCGGTGCCGTAAACGCCGTGGAAGGGGCGCAGGGAGGCAGAAATAATAGTAAGGTTAGTCTGCGTGCCGGCCATCATAAAATAAACGTCCGCATCCGGGCGGCTGCATTCTTTCTGAATCAGCGCGCGGGCAGCTTCGCAGTATGCGTCCTCGCCGTAGCCTGCTGTTTCTTCAAGATTGGTTGCTCCCAAAACTTCTAAAATTTCCGGCGTGCAGCCGGTAGTGTAGTCACTGGTAAAATAATACATCTTTCAGCCTTCTTTCGTTATTTGGCACGCTTGCTGCGGATAACCTCAAAAATAATCGGGGTAAGCGAAAACAGAATAATGCCCATGGTTACATACGAAAAGTTTTGTTTGATAAACGGAATGTTGCCGAAAAAGTAGCCGCCGCCGAGGAATAAAAATACCCAGGTGCAGGCGCCGCTGACATTGTAAATTGCAAAGGTGCGGTAGTGCATGGTGCCGATGCCTGCTACAAAAGGCGCAAAGGTGCGCACAATCGGGGCAAAACGGGCCAGGAAAATAGCTTTGTGGCCGTGCTTTGCGTAAAAATCTTCGGCTTTTTTTACGTACTCCGGCTTAATCAGCTTTGAATTGGCGGCAAGTATTTTATGCCCCAGGTGCCTGCCTATCTCGTAGTTGCAGGCGTCGCCGGTAATTGAAGCCACAAGGAAAATAACTGCCAGAAGCGGCAGGCTGAGCCCTTCGGCGGATGCCGCCAGCGCGCCGCAGGCAAACAAAAGCGAATCGCCCGGCAGAAACGGCGTTACTACAAGCCCTGTTTCACAAAAAACAATAATGAACAAAAATGCGTAAATCCAGTGCCCGTAGGCTTCCATAACAACGGGCAGGTAACGGTCAAAATGCAGGATAAAATCGGCAATGTTGGAATAAATAGCTTCCATCGGCTCCTCCTTATACAAAAACTAACAATATTTTAACATAAAGAAACAAAAAATAATAGAAAAATAATTTGTAAGCATAAGCTGACTTTGTGCTGTCACTTTATGTTATATGTGTTATAATAGCACTATAAAATTAAATTTGTATTAAAGGAGATTTTTATGGATATTGAAGTAATAAAAGCAAAAATAGCCGAATTTAAGACTAAAGGCTGCGAAGTTCCCGATATGGATATGATAAAAACACCGGAACAGATTGAAGGCATCCGTGCGGCAGCTAAAATTAACAATGCCTGCCTTGATTTGATTGCCCAAAAAATTAAAGCCGGCATGACGACGGAAGAAATTGACGCGCTGGCGTATGATTTTATTACCAAGAGCGGTGGTATTCCTGCCTGCCTCGGTTTTTACGGCTTTCCGAAAAGCATCTGCACTTCGGTTAATGACCAGGTTTGCCACGGTATTCCCGATAAAACGGTGCTTAAAAGCGGCGACATTGTTAACGTTGACGTAACCACTATTTACAACGGCTATTACGCCGATGCTTCGCGCATGTTTATGATTGGCAAGGTTTCCAAACCGAATCAGGATTTGGTTGCCATTACCAAAGAATGTATGCGCCGCGGCGTGGAAGCCTGCAAGCCGTGGGCCTTTATTGGCGATATCGGCGCTGCTATTGCCCCGTTTGCACGCAAGCACGGTTACAGCGTGGTAACGGAATTTGGCGGGCACGGCGTTGGTGTTGATTTCCACGAAGAACCTTTTGTGTGCCACGACAGCAAAAAAAATACCGGCATGCTGATGGTGCCGGGCATGGTATTTACGGTTGAGCCGATGATTAACGCCGGCCGCCGTGATGTGTTTATCGACGCTTCAAACGACTGGACTGTTTATACGCAGGACGGCAGCATGTCGGCTCAGTGGGAAAACACGGTGCTTGTTACCGATACCGGCGTGGAAGTGCTGGCCTGGTAAGGCGCAGCAGCACCAAATTTATACAATAGTTTAAAACAAAATACGCATAAAATAAAAATCCCGCTTTTGGCGGGATTTTTTTGTACAATTACTTGCTTTCTTTGTTTTCGGTGCCGTCTTTAACTTCTGCCGCTGCTTTTTCGGCTTCGCGTTTGGCTTTGGCCTCCTGCATGGCGTCATAGCGGTCGTATTCGTCCCAGTCGGGATGCGCTTCGGCAATTTCGCGTTCCAGTTCTTCGTCGGCGCGTTTTTCTGCTTCGGCAGCTTCTTTGCGTGCCTTGGCTTCGGCGCGGCGTTCTTCTTTGGTTTTCTTCTTTTCTTTTACGGGCTGGGGTACGGGGTCTTCGCCGAAGCGGTTAGGCCCTTTGGTGCCGCGGAAGAAAATCAGGAACAAATTGAAAAGCTGGGCAATATAAAATAAAATTGCCGCTGCAAGGTCAATGGCGGTATTGCCGGTGTTTACGGTGCTTAAAAGCGCGCCGGAACCCAGAAGCATCCACCAGCCGTTTAAATTAAGGTCATGCAGGCGGCGCACGCCGAGCGAAATGCTGGCGATAATCAGCGGAATATAATAAACCCAGAACACCAGCGATTTGCGCACGTTGGTGGCAAAATGCGCGGGATCTTCTTTAAGGTGCGGTTCGGCGTTGATAACGATTAAAACAAAAAAGATACTGATGGCGCCAAGCATCATCAGGCGCATTAAAAAGGGCTTGCGGTTCAAACGCCCTTTAAAACTGAAATAATCATGTTTAAACTCTTTTACTGTCATAAAAAACCTCCGGTCAAAATGTCATACAAAAAATTATATTCGCTGCGGGCGGCGTTATTCCTGCCTGTTTTTGCGCTTTTGCTGCCAAAATGCGTGGAATTTATCTGCCAGTTCAGTTTTGCCGCATTTGGCAGGCCAAAGTTCGGCATTGGCAAAACGCATGGCAGCCGCCAGATGGTCGTACGCTTCGGCGTTGAAGCCCTGCAGCGAGCGCAGCAGTTCTTTGGCTTCCTGGCGTTTGGTGTGGCCGTCGTAGGGGCAGGGGTTTTTCAGCGGGTGCAGGTTAAGCTCGTCAACCATACTGATAATTTCCGCCTCGCGGTAATATAAAAGCGGGCGTATTAAGGTAAGCCCCGTGCGTGAAAGCGGCGTTACCGGCAGAAAGGTTTTAAGCTGCCCGCTGGCAACAAGGTTTAAAAAGAAGGTTTCCACGGCGTCATCATGGTGGTGCGCCCAGGCAACTTTGTTAAAGCCCAGCTCCAGCGCCGTGCGGTTGGTGGCGGCGCGGCGGAAATAAGCGCAGGTAAAGCACGGCGTGTTGGTGCGGTGCTGCCACGCTTCGGTAACGTCAACTTTGCTGCTGTAATGTTTAAGCCCGTACTGCGCGCAGAAGCTTTCCAAATCAGCTTTGGGAAAATCGCTGCTGAACATGGTATCAACCGTGTAGCAGGCAAGGTCAAACTTAAAAGGCGCATACTGCTGCACTTCGGCCAGCGCGGCCGTTAAAAACATACTGTCTTTGCCGCCGCTTAAGCCAATCAGCACGCGGTCGCCTTCCTTCAGCATTTCAAATTCTATTATGCAGCGCCACAGCTTGCCCAAAAGGGCTGCGGGCACAAAAGGTTTACGGCTCATAGCTGCTCCTTAAAACAGGGTAAAATTTATTAAGCGTTCCCATTATATCACAAAATTCTGCCGAAGCACATAAAAAAGCACCCGTTTATAAAACGGATGCTTCTGTTTTAACATATCAGCCCAGGGTTTCAGTAACCTTTACCAGTTCTTCACGGATTTTAATATGCTGCGGGCAGGCTTTTTCGCAGGCGCCGCATTTAATGCATTCGGCGGCTTTCTTTTTGCCGTGGCCAGTAACCAGCCAGTTTTCCTGGTGTTTGGCAGCGGCCAAATCCTTATACAGCGTGTAATAGTTCATTGCCGTAAAGCTGCCGCTTACGCCGATATTCATGGGGCAGACCTTGGCGCAGTAGTTGCAGGTGGTGCAGGGAATGAGCGGAATTTTTGCCAGTGCTTCCTGCGCCTGTTTCAGCGTTGCTTCTTCGGCGGCGGTAAGGCCTTTAAAATCCTTCATGTAAGAAAGGTTGTCCTGCATCTGCTCAACATTGCTCATGCCGCTGAGCACGGTAATAACGCCTTCCAGATGCGCAGCAAAGCGGATGGCCCAGCTTGCCATGGACATTTCCGGCTCGGCATCTTTTAAAATTTTCTGTACGCTTTCCGGCGGATTGGCGAGCATGCCGCCCTTAACCGGTTCCATAATGATAACGGACTTGCCGTGTTTGCGCGCCACTTCGTAGCAGCGGCGGCTTTGTACTGCCGGGTAATCCCAGTCGGCATAGTTAATTTGCAGCTGCACAAATTCCATTTCGGGGTGAGCGTTTAAAATGGCGTCCAGTTCCCCCGGCGTGGAGTGGAACGAAAAACCAACGTGCTTAATCAGCCCCTTGGCTTTTTGCTCCTGCACAAAGTCCCACATATTGTAATCGTCAAAATATTTGGTGCGGCTTTCGCCGAGGTTGTGCAGAAGGTAAAAATCAAAATAACCTGCGCCGGTTTGTTTTAAACTGGTTTCAAACTGGTTAACCGCTTCTTCGCGCGTTTTGCAGTTAATCCAGGCGGCGTTTTTGGTTGCAAGCTGAAATTTTTCACGCGGGTAGCGTTCTACCAGCGCTTGGCGGATAGCGTCTTCGCTGCCGGGGTAGGCCCACGCCGTGTCAAAATAGGTAAAGCCTGCTTCCAGGAACATATCTACCATTTTTTTGGTCTGTTCAATGTCGATGGCCTCGCCGGTTTTCGGCAGGCGCATCAGCCCAAAACCGAGTTTTTTAATATCTTCGCCTAGATATGCCATAGTATCCCTTCTTTCAATTACTGCTTAGTATAATTATAAACTGCTTTATAAAAGTTTTAAAGTTCGAAGGCACTCCAGGGTTATACTTTCTCTTAACGGCAAAGCTGCGGCATCGGTTAAATCCATATTCATGGCAAAAACATACAGGTTGTCTTTAGTTTCGGCCCAGCCAACAAACCAGCCTACCGGGGTTTTTATGTTGTCCGCTGCCCAGCCGGTTTTGCCGTGCAGCGTGCAGGCATCGGTCTGTTTTAAAACGGTTATGTCACAAACATGCTGCTGCGCCTTTTGCGGATAGGGTAATTGCCTGCGGGCAAGTTTGGTCAGCAGCTTAACCTGCTCCAGCGCGCTGATTTTAAGCGGCCCTTCCAGCCAGAAACTGTCGATTTTACTGCCAATGCTTTCATTGCCGTAGTGTAGCTTTTTAATGTTGGCCTGCATGCGTTCCGTACCAATGCGGCACGCCAGTTCTTTATAGGCTGGCACCTGCGAAAGCTTTATGGCGCTGCGCAGGCTGGCGTCGGCTTTCCAGTTTTCAAGGTACACCGGTTCGCCGCTATAACGGTAAAAAACTTCGTCTGCATCTTTAACTACACCTTCGCTTAAACCGATAAGGCTGTTAAAAATTTTAAACGTGCTGGCGGGGTAAAAACGCTCTGCCGCACGCCCAGCGTTGTGCAGCCAGTAACCGTTTTTCTGTACGTCATAAATTACAAGGGTTCCGTTTACGACATGTCGTGCAAATATATCGTCGAGGCTGCTGGTGTTCACGGGGCGGTCAACGGGGCTTTCCGCATAAGCGGCGGGCATAAAGCACAGGACAATTATAAGCAAAACTAATAAATGCAAAATACGTTTCATGGTTCACCTCAAACAAAAAGCGCCCGCAAGGGAAGCTTTTATTTTTAATATTTTATTTCCAGCCGACGGTAACGGAGCCTTTAAAGTGGTCGTTAATGAATTTTTCAACTTCAGCGGACTGGTAAATTTTTTGCAGCTGCTTAATGCGCGGGTCGGCGGCATTTTCCTTTTTGGTTACAAAAATGTTGATGTACGGGGAAGCCGCGCCTTCAACCATCAAGGAATCCGTCATGGGGTTCAGCCCTGCAGGCAGCGCGTAGTTGACGTTAATAACGGCAACGGTTACGTCCGGCAGGCTGCGGGGAATGGTGGCAGCGTCAAGCTCAAGGAATTTATAGCCATGCGGGTTGCCGGTAATATCGGCAACGGAGGTGGTAACGTCGTTAATATCCTTAACTTCAATTAATTTCTGTTCGGCAAGCAGCAAAAGCGCTCTGCCGCCGTTGGAAGGGTCATTTGGGATGCCGATGGTTGCGCCGTCAGGAATGGCTTCACCTTTTTTGATTTTATCGGAATAAACCGCCATGGGGAAGTTTACGGTTTTAAAAACTTCCACCAGTTCAAAGCCGGGTTCTTTTTTCAGCGTAGCGTCAAGGTAAGGCCTGTGCTGCATGCTGTTGGCAAAAATTTCGCCCTGCTGCAAAGCAATGTTCGGCGTTACAAAGTCGTTAAATTCTACAACTTCTATGTTTAAGCCGTCTTTGGCAGCCAGTTTTTTAACTTCGTCCATAATTTCGGCATGGGGGCCTGCGGTAACGCCTACCTTAACGGGTGCGGAAGTATCCGCTGCTTTCTCGCTGCCGCCGCAGCCAAAAATGCCGAGTGCCAGAGTGCCAACCGCCAGTGCGGCCAAAATTCTTTTTAATTTCATAGTAATCCTCCTCTAAAATATTAAAATTAAAATAAATTACTAACATTATAATTTGGTTTTGTTAAGTTTTTTGCTGAGCGTGTCGCCTATAAACTGAATGAGCTGTACCATGAGAATCAGGATAACAACGGTAACAATCATTACATCAGGCTGGAAACGCTGGTAGCCGTAGCGGATGGCAAGGTCGCCGAGGCCGCCGCCGCCGAGTACGCCCGCCATGGCGGAGTAGCCGATAAGGGCGATAACCGCAAGGGTAATGCCGAGCACGATGGAGTGCAGCGATTCAGGAAGCAGAACTTTGTAAATAATCTGCATCGGGCTTGCACCCATGCTTTGTGCGGCTTCGATAACGCCGTGGTCAATTTCAAGCAGCGAAGATTCGATAACGCGCGCAATAAACGGTGCTGCGGAAATGGTAAGCGGCACAATGGCGGCCGTAGTGCCGATGGAAGAACCAACCAGCATACGGGTAAGCGGAATAATGGCTACCATTAAGATAATAAACGGTGTGGAACGGGTGGCGTTAACAATAACGCCCAGCACAGAGTTGATAACGGCATTCGGCAGAATGTGCCCATTGCGAGTTACCGTAAGGATGATGCCCAGCGGTATGCCGATAAGGCTTGCCAGCACGGTGGAGGCAACAACCATGTAGCCGGTTTCCCAAAAGGATTTTATTAAAAGTTCAATCATTTCATTTGACATAACCAATTACCTCCACTTGCAGATTTTTGCTGTTTAAATAATCCAGCGAGTCCTCAAGGGCTTTCTGTGGGCCTTCAATAACAATCAGCAGGTTGCCGTAAATGCGGTCTTTAAGCTGGTCGGTGTTGCCGGAAATAATATTGGCATCTACGCCGAAGCGTTTAATCATGCCGGAAACAATGGGCTTGTCGGCGTTGCCGCTGAAGAAGGACAAGCGCACGGCGAGGCTTGCGCCTTCAAAGTATTCCCTGCTGACGGGCGTGCTTTTAAGTGATTCCGGAAGGGTATTTTTATCGACGCTCTTAACAAAGTCCTTAGTAGTCTGGTTCTGCGGGTTGGTAAATACATCCACCATATTGCCTTCTTCTATAATGCTGCCGTTTTCAATAACGGCTACGCGGTCGCAGATTTCCTTTACAACTTCCATCTGGTGCGTAATCATTACTATGGTAAGGTTTAAACGCTGGTTAATGTCGCGCAGCAGGTTCAAAATGGATTTGGTGGTCTGCGGGTCAAGCGCGCTTGTTGCTTCATCGCACAGAAGAACTTTCGGGTTGCTGGCGAGGGCGCGGGCAATGCCTACGCGCTGTTTCTGCCCGCCGGAAAGCTGGCTGGGGTAGTGGTCGGCGCGGTCCTGCAGCTGTACAAGCTCCAGCAGCGGTTCCACGCGCTTTTTAATTTCATCTTTGCCAAGCCCCTGAATTTCCAGCGGAAAGGCAATGTTGTTAAAAACGGTGCGGCTGGCAAGCAGGTTAAAATGCTGAAAAATCATGCCGATGTTCTGGCGTGCTTTGCGCAGCTGCGTTTCCGTCATGGCGGTAAGTTCTTCGCCATCTACAAAAACCTGCCCGGCGGTAGGCACTTCCAGCATGTTAATGCAGCGGATAAGCGTGGATTTGCCTGCGCCTGAAAGGCCGATAATGCCAAAAATTTCGCCCTGGTTAATGGTAAGGCTGGTACGCTTTAAGGCGTGAATGTCACCCGAGGAGGTGTGGTAAGTTTTTTCTACATTTACTAATTCAATCATGCGGTGTTCCTCTTTCTTTTCTAAGGTACTAAAAAAACCTTCACGAACAGGTGAAGGGTACAAGTTTTAAGACCTCTTTCATCTGCCGGAATGTTCCGTTGGATTTGGCACCGTTTCACTAAGGATGGTTGCCGTAGCGTCATCGGGCCAGTCCCTCGGCTACTCTTGATGAATGTTTGTATGAAGTTGATGTGCCAATCATACACGTTATTTACAAATCTGTCAATAAAATTTTTCTTAAAATCCGATAAAATTACTTGACTTTTTATAAAATAAAGTATTAAAGTAAGAAAGGATAGAAAATATCCAATTTAAAATTTTACGGGTGTTAACCAAGGAGGACAGCCATGCCTGCAAAAACCAGGGATAAATTAACCGCGCAGCTGTTTAGGGCTGTTTTAAGTTTAAAAGATGAACAGCAATGCTCAAACTTTTTTGAAGATATTTGTACCATTACCGAATTAAAAGCAATGGCGCAGCGTCTGGAGGTTGCCAGAATGCTTGATGCCGGCTGCATTTATGAAGAAATCGTAGAGAAAACAGGCGCCAGCACGGCAACCATTTCGCGCGTAAAGCGCTGCCTGGTATACGGAGCGGACGGGTATAACTCCGTAATGCCCGTTTTAAGAGAAGGCGGAAAAGATGAAAATTGATTTTGCAGCTTTAAAATTTAATGTTCACGGCTATATTAATGCCATAGTGCAGGATGCCGGTACGGACGAGGTGCTGGCGCTTGTTAAAATGGACGGCGAAGCACTGGCGCGCACGGCGGAAAACGGCAGCCTGTGGCTGTATGACCCGGAAACAAAAAAAGCCTATAACGCAGCGGAAGACGGCGCGGCTTTTTCGGTTACGGAAATTACTGCCGGTAAAAATGGTACGGTGCTTCTGGTAAAAGCACTGCCGGGGCGCAGCGGGCTGGGCGTATTTACGCAGCCGGTATGGAAAAGCGGCAGCCTGCCCGTGCCTGAACCTGACGGCATTCACGGCGTACTTGCCGAAATTTACCGCTTAATCTGCTATAAACGCCGGTCCGGCGGCGATAATTCCGCTGCAGGGCATTTGGTTATGTCCGGGCAGGATAAAATTTTAAAACAGCTTGGCGCAGATACCTCAAGCACCATTATTGCCTCTAAAAATGACAGCAGGACGGAAGTGCTGGATGAAATGAGCGGCCTGTGGTACGATTGCCTTGTGCTTTTGGCCTACCATAACATTAACCCGGCGGAACTTTTGGCAACGCTGGGCGATAAACGCGCCAAATAAACAAAATTTCAGCGGTAATTTAAAGTTTTTTATGATATAATAATTATTACACTAAAAATCATTACGGCAGCCAGGTCTGCCTGCAAAAAGGAAGTGCTGAACGTGGATAAACCAGTATATGTCATCGGCCACCGCAACCCGGATACGGACTCTATCTGCTCCGCAGTTGCCTATGCGTGGTTAAAAAGGCAGCTTGGCGTTAATGCCGTTGCGGCTCGCGCAGGTGCGCTGAACCCTGAAACACAGTATGTTCTTAATTATTTCGGCGTGGAAGAGCCAGTTTTAATTGAGGATATGTACCCCCGCCTGAAAGATGTGGAACTGATTGCAGTGCCCATGCTTAACGGCGAAACCAAACTGCGTGAGGTAAGCCATTTGTTTACCGACTACGGCGTGCGCTGCATGCCGGTTGGCACGCCGGAAAACATTGAAGGCGTTGTTACCGTAACAGACCTTGCCAAATGCTTCTATAAAGAACTTTGCGCACAGGAAAACGAAACCGGCGCGGTTGATTACAGCCAGCTGCTGGATGCACCGGTTAAAGACTTAATGACTACCAGTGTTGTTTCCTTCAACAACAACGAGCTTTTGGACGACGTTAAAAACGCCATGCTCGATACCAATTTCCGCTCCTACCCGGTAGTGGAAGGCGGCCGTTACATTGGCATGATTGACAAAGTCCGCCTGCTGAAACCCGACAAAACCCAGCTTATTCTTGTTGACCATAATGAACGCGCTCAGGCCGTTGAAGGCGTTGAAGAAGCGGAAATCATCGAAGTAATCGACCATCACCGCATGGGCGGACTGCATACAGCGGCTCCTATTTACATTCGCGAAGAGCCGGTAGGCTGCACGGCAACAATTATTACCGGCATGGCAGAAGCACATAAAGTGGAACTGCCGCGTGAAATTGCCGGCCTGCTTTTATCGGCAATTATTTCTGACACCCTGTATTTCCGCAGCCCGACCACCACTCAGCAGGATAAGGACGCTGCGGCAAAACTGCAAAAAATTGCCGGGCTTGAAGATTTGGAAGCCTATGCCATGGAAGAACTGAAACAGGGCTCCGTTATTGCCCGCTTAACAGCGGACGAACTGGTACGTACCGATTTGAAAGAATTTGATTTCGGCGAAACCAAAGCCAGCGTGGCACAGATTAACATCATGGGCCGCCAGCAGGGGCTGGATAAAATGCCGGAACTTTTAGCGGCACTGGAAGCCATGCGCGAAACCGAAGGCTTTGATTTGTCCTTCCTGATGGTAACCGATATTCTTTCCGAAGCTACCGACCTTCTGGTTGCCGGTGTAAACCAGGCAAAAGTTACAGAAGCTTTCGGCAAACCGGAAGCAGAAGGCCATTACTATCTGCCGGGCGTACTCTCCCGCAAAAAACAGATTGTGCCTCCGTTAACGGACGCTTTCAGCAAATAATGTAAAATTATTTACAAACAGGCAGTGCTTTATGCACTGCCTGTTTTTCTATGCAGAAAAAACTGATAAAAATTCACTAAAAATTGTAAAATGTTCTTGACTGTATTGTGAAATTATGGTAAAGTGTACACATCCTTTTAAAAACCGTTTGCAATTTGCGGACTGTATTGGCTTTGTTGCAGAGGAAACACGGCAACTCGCGCATAAAAAACCGAAACGGAAAGTTTGGCGCAAAAGGTTTCTGAAAGGGTAAAAAATTTATTTCCCTGGAGGAATGGCAAAATGAAAAAATCTTTAGTTCTCGCAATGGCTATGGCTCTTGGCGTAACTGCAAGCGCTTATGCCGCAAATCCGTTCTCCGATGTACCGGCAGGTCATTGGGCTTATGACGCAGTAAACAAACTGGCAGCTGCTGGTGTAGTTGACGGTTATCCCGACGGCACCTACGGCGGCGACAAACTGATGACCCGTTATGAAATGGCTCAGATTGTTGCTAAAGCAATGGCAAAAGGCGCTAACGTAGACAAATTAGCTGCTGAATTTGCTGACGAACTCGACAGCCTCGGCGTTCGCGTTGCTAACCTTGAGAAAAAAGCTGACAACGTAAAAATCACCGGTCAGGCTCGTTTCTCTTACAAAGACCTCAGCGGTGACGTTGATGGCGACGGCGCTGCTCTCCGTACCCGTCTTTGGGTAACCGGCCAGGTTAACGAAGACTGGACCTACACCGGTATGTTCCAGAACACCCAGGACTTCAGCAATGAAGAAGGCGATGAAGACGTAGTTCTTAACCGTGCTTACCTGAATGGCCGTCTTGGTGGTCTTGATGTACAGGCCGGCCGTTGGGATGAAGTTACTTTTACCGGTAACGTACTTGATTCTTATTTAGATGGTGTTAAAGTTTCCTACGGCGACAAAGTAAAAGTATTTGGCCTTGCTGGTAAAGGTGCTGGCGAAGGTTATCTTGAAGAAAGCGAAGACCGTGTATACATTGCAGGCGTTGAAGCTGACATGGGCGCGGTAAATGCTTATGCTGCTTACTTTGAAACCGATTCTTCTGCTCATGCTGAAGTTGGTATCAATGTAAATCCTGATAATATGGATAAAGAAATCTGGAACGTTGGCGTAAGCTATAACTTCGCTCCTGATTTTGTACTTGCTGCAGAATATATGCGCGGCAACGAAGATTACTATGATACCGATAAAGACGGTTGGTGGGCAGACCTCGCTTGGAAAGGTGCTAAAGCTGACGAACCTGGTTCCTATGGCCTGCATGTAGGTTACTTTGACCAGTCCGCTAATGCTTATCTTGCTCCTACTACCGATGGTTTTGTATGGAGAGATTATGAAGGCGAAGGCAATGCTCGTCATTTGGTAGAAGGAACTGATGTATTTGATCAAGGTTATAAAGGCTGGAATGTTGGTGCAAGCCTTGCTCTTGCTAAAAACATCGTTGCAGTAGTTAACTACTATGACTTTGAAGGCAAAGAAAACGGCAAAGATGCTGAAACCATCTTCTCCGAACTGTACTTCACTTTCTAATCTTAACTTTACAAAGTTTAATAAGGAAAGCTTTAAAAGCGGATGGCATAAGCCATCCGCTTTTTGTATCTACGTGCAGGTCTAATTAAAACTATCTTCAACTTGCAGCAAGATACCGGAGTACGGGAAGTCCGCCAAATTATTGAATAGAAACGAGCCGAATTGACGAAAGGATTAGCGCCAAACTGTTGAACAAAAATGCGCCAAACTGTTGAATATTTCTTTTTGCTGTTGTATAATGAAGTTATAAAATAAAAAGGAGTAAAAATTTATGGCTGTTTACAAATATAGAATATTGGATAAAGTATTGGGCAAAAGATTAAAAAGTATTGGCGCTGTACTGATAGAGGGACCTAAATGGTGCGGAAAGACAACTACTTCTGAAAAATTAGCGCAAAGTGTTATCTATATGTCTGACCCTGCAAATAAAAATCAATATCTTGAAATGGCTGAAATAAATCCACAAAGGCTTTTAGAAGGAGCAACGCCGCGTTTAATTGATGAGTGGCAGCTTGCACCCAAAATATGGGACGCTGTACGTTATGAAGTAGACCATCGCGATGAACTTGGTCAGTTTATTTTAACAGGTTCTTCTGTGCCGCCTTCTGATAAGGAGATATATCATACTGGAACGGGAAGATTTTCATGGTTGTTAATGAGACCGATGAGTTTATTTGAATCTCAGGAATCATCTGGTGAAGTGAGCTTGGAAGACTTATTTAAAACTCCGGTAGAAATAAGCGGCAAAAATAATTTGAGCATAGAAAAGCTTGCTTTTTTGGTATGCAGAGGAGGATGGCCGCGGGCAACTAATATTGAAGATGAAGAAGCGGCATTAGAACAGGCTTATTCATATTATGAAGCTGTTGTACGTTCTGATATTTCCAGAGCTGATGGTGTCAACAGGGATACGGAAAGGGCAAGAAAGTTGATGCGTTCTTATGCAAGGCATCAGGGAACACAGGCAACAAGGCAGGTTATAATTAATGATATTATTTTAAATGATAATGATAAAATAGATTTATCAACTATTCATTCTTATTTAAACGCGCTTAGAAAAATTTTTGTAATTGAGGATATGGAAGCATGGAGCCCTAATTTAAGGTCTAAAACTGCTATTAGGACATCTGAAACAAGATATTTTGTTGACCCTTCTATCGCCGTTGCTGCTTTAGGCATTGGTCCCAATGATTTATTATCAGATTTAAACACATTTGGGCTTTTGTTTGAAACTTTGTGCGTTCGTGATTTAAGAGTATTTGCAGATTACTTAAACGGCAAGGTTTATCATTACAGAGATAAAAATGGGTTAGAATGTGACGCGGTGGTGCATTTGCGTAACGGCAGTTACGGATTGGTGGAAATAAAGCTGGGGGGAGATAGGCTTATAGAAGAAGCTGTTGCTAATTTGAAAAAGCTGGAAAGTATTTTGGATTCTGATAAAATGAAAAAGCCGGCATTTTTAATGGTATTAACGGGTGTTGGTGAATACGCTTACCGACGCAAGGACGGTATTTATATTGTGCCGGTTGGCTGCTTAAAGAATTAAATGGACAGCTGTCGGTTAAGTAATAAAGGTTTTAACGTCAATTTTGTGAAATTATATTTAATTTTTATAAAAAACGTTTGAATAAAACTTTGCTTACAGCCCCATATTTTGGTATAATAAAAATACAAAGAATGATGGGAGTTGATTACTGTGGCTGATGTAATTAATGCTGTATCCGGAAATAAAATGTTTCAGTTGAAGCAGGGCATAAAAGAACTGCGCGAACGCCTGAAAGTTGAAGAAGACCCGGATGTAATCGCCGGTATTAAAAAAGAGATTATGGAAATGGAAACCCATTACAATATTTTGGCAGACCGTTTGAAAATGCAGGACCGCGGTATCTGATTGCCTGAAAATTTGTTTTGAAAAGCGCTTGCCGTTAAGAAAAACGGCAGGCGTTTTTTTATCCGGCAGAGATTGCCAAGCTGTAAAAAAAGTGATAAACTACTACAGAAAATATTTATTTTGAAAAGTATGCCCTTTTGATAGAATGGATTTTAAGAACAGGAGAGTTTGCAGTTGGAAAGATTGATAGTTAAAGGCGGCAACCGCCTTGTAGGCACAGTAAAAACAAGCGGCGCCAAAAATGCCGTGCTGCCTATTATTGCCGCTTCTATTCTTGGTACTTCGCCGAGCAGGCTGGATGAAATTCCTGCGCTGGAGGATGTGCGCACAATTTGCGCGGTTTTGGAATGCCTTGGTATCAAAGTTGACGCTTCCGAGCCGCATACGCTGAAAATTGACAGCAGGGAGATTACCTCCTGCGAAGCGCCTTATGAGCTTGTACGTTCCATGCGCGCTTCGTTCCTTGTTATGGGGCCGCTCTTGGCACGCAAGGGTTATGCCCGCATTTCCCAGCCGGGTGGCTGCGCTATTGGTACAAGGCCGATTGATTTGCACTTAAAAGGCTTTGAAGCACTGGGTGTTAAAATTGAACAGGGGCATGGCTATATTGAAGCTTCTGCGCCTGACGGCATGACCGGCGCCAATATTTACCTTGATTTTCCGAGTGTGGGCGCAACCGAAAATATTATGATGGCGGCAGCAATGGCAAATGGTACTACGGTTTTGGAAAACCCGGCCGAAGAACCGGAAATTGTGGACCTTGCCAACTATCTTAACCAGATGGGGGCGCGTGTGCGCGGCGCCGGTACCAACGTTATTACCATTGAAGGCGTATCCGAACTGCACGGCGTGCAGCATTCCGTTATTCCCGACCGCATTGAGGCAGGCACTTACATGATTGCGGCGGCAATGACCGGCGGCGACGTAATTATTGAAAACGTACTGCCGGAACACCAGAAGCCGCTGATTGCCAAACTGCGTGAGGCCGGAGCGCTGGTGGAAGAAGATATCGACCGTATTCACGTTGTCGGCAGCGGCAGGCTGAAGGCCGTTGATATTAAAACCCTGCCGTACCCCGGGTTCCCTACGGATATGCAGGCGCAGATGATGGCCATGCTTTCCGTTGCGGAAGGGCGCAGCAAAATTACCGAAACTGTTTTTGAAAACCGTTTTATGCATGTGGTTGAACTGAACCGCATGGGGGCAAATATTACCACAGAAGGGCGCAGCGCCGTTATTACCGGCCCGGCCCATTTAACAGGCTGCACCGTAAGGGCAACCGACCTGCGTGCCGGTGCGGCAATGATACTTGCGGGGCTTGTAGCCGAAGGGGCAACGGAAATCTGCGATATTTACCATATCGACCGCGGCTACGAAGAAATTGCAGCTAAACTGACCAGGCTCGGCGCGGATATTAAGCGCGTTGGCACGAAAGATTAAAAGTAGGTGAAAGTATGTTTTTTAACAGTGTAGATATAGGCATTGACCTTGGTACAGCCAATCTTCTGGTGTACATCAAGGGCAAGGGCATCGTGTTTAACGAGCCTTCCGTTGTGGCAATTAACAGAAGCAAAAATAAAATTCTGGCTGTGGGCAACGAAGCCCGCGATATGATTGGCAAAGTTCCGGAAAGCATTTCCGTTATCCGTCCGCTTAAAGAGGGTGTAATTGCCAATTATACCGTAACGCAGAAAATGCTGGAATTTGTGGTGGAACGCGTGGCCGGCAAAAGTTTTTTCAGCAAGCCGCGCATTATGGTGTGCATTCCGACAGGCATTACTTCGGTAGAAAAACGTGCGGTGCTGGAAGCTGCCATGCAGGCAGGCGCTTCCAAAACTTATTTAATAGAAGAACCGCTTGCAGCGGCGCTTGGTGCAGGGCTTGACATCAGCGTGCCGAGCGGCAGCATGGTAATTGATATCGGCGGCGGCACAACTGATATTGCCATTTTAAGCCTCGGCGGCGTGGTTGTTGATTCTTCCATCCGCGTTGGCGGCGATGCTTTTGACGAAGCGATTGTGCGCTATGTAAAAAAAGTTTACAACGTGCTGATTGGCGAACCGACGGCAGAAAAAATAAAAATGAACGTGGCTACCGTGCTTTCCAACGGCAAATGCACGGATATGGAAGTGCAGGGGCGTGACCTTATCGCAGGCAGGCCTACCACCATTAAGGTAACTTCGGCAGATGCACGCGCAGCGCTGCGCGAACCTGTTTATTCCATTATCGGCACCATCCGCGGTGTGCTGGAAAAATGCCCGCCGGAGCTTTCGGCAGATATTGTCGATAAGGGCATGGTGCTTACCGGCGGCGGCGCGCTGGTTGACGGACTGGCACAGCTGCTGACTGAGGAAACCGGCATTAAAACAACGGTTGCGGAAAACCCGCTGGACTGCGTGGCTTTGGGCACCGGCAAGGCGCTCAGCGAGCTGAACAATCTGCGCCCGGGTTCTGTTGTCGGCAACGACTGATTAGTTATGGTTTATAATACACAGCTTACGGGCTGTGTATTGTTTTTTCACGGAGGTAAGTTATGTTAAAAACTTTCGGCAGGCTGCTTGCCGCGGCGCTGCTTGTTGTTATGGTGCCGCTTTCCGCAATGGCGGCGGAGGTTGAAAATTTCCGCTTCAGCAGCAGCCCCAGCAAAATACGTTTTGTTGTGGATTTGGACGGCAAAGTTGAATATGAAGAAGTTAAGAACACCAAAAAACAGCTTGTGCTGGAATTTGATGCAAAAGTAGACGACGATATTGTTTCCAGGGTTAAAGACCCGATTATTAAAAAGGCCCGCTTGCAGGAAAAGGGCGATAAAACACGCCTGATTGTTGATTTAAACAGCGAAGCGCAGCACAAGGTGTTTGTGCTGAAGCAGCCCAACCGTCTGGTGCTGGATATTTTCCGCATCCGCGTGGAATCTACCAGCAGCGATATGGGCAAAGGCCTGACGCATATTTACCGCCGCGAGGACATGAACGGTTTGCCGGTGGAAGTAAATATTTTGGAAATCGCCCCGAAGAACCGCTATATTTTAAAACCGTTCAGCGGCGCGGTTAACAAAAACGGCCGCGGAACCTTGCTGAAGGCAGCCAAAGCCGTCGGTGCGCGTGCGGCAGTTAACGCTTCGTATTTTGATTCGGACGGCTGGATTATCGGCAACTTAAAGCTGGACGGTGAATGGCTCGGCATGGAAAGCCAGCCGCGCAGCGCACTGGTTGTTGCCGGCGGCAAGCCGATGGTTATGCAGGACCTGGCTTATGAAGGGCGTGCTTTCTTCCCCAAACTGGGCACTTTTTTGGATGTGAAGGGTATTAACCGCAGCCGCATTGCCGATGATGTGGTGCTTTACACGCATTATTACGGGCCGGGCACAAAAACCAACCAGTACGGTTATGAAATACGCATTGCCGCTAACGGGCGCGTTACGGAAGTAAGCGGCGCAGGCAACATGAAACTTGACAAGGACAGCGTTGTGCTTTCGGGGCACGGCATGGCCGCAAAAGTGCTGGAGCGCGTACAGGTGGGCGACCGTGTGCGCCTGCGTGAAACGCTAGGCAATGAAACCGCGGATGAAGCGGAACTTGTTGTGGGCGCAGGGCCTTCGCTGGTAGCGGAGGGCAAGGCTGACGTGTGCAGCGCCGAAGAAAACATTGCTTACGATATTGCCCGCGGGCGTGCGCCCCGTACTGCTGCAGGCGTAAAAAAAGACGGCACAGTTATTTTGCTTGTAGTGGACGGCCGCAGCAGCAGTTCTGCCGGTATGACTTTGCAGGAGCTTGCTTCTTACCTTGTAAAACTCGGCGCATGGCAGGCCGTTAATTTTGACGGCGGCGGCAGCAGCGAAATGGTGCTGGACGGAAAAATTTTAAATACTCCTTCTGACGGAAGGGAAAGGCCTGTCAGCGTAGGCTTGGGCGTGTTCCCTACCAAAGGCTGACGCTTGCCAGAAAATTTTTAAAATAGTATAATATAGCCATGCATGCCAAGGCTGCGTGCGGCTGTTTTGCTTAAACGGAATTAAACCGGCGTGCGGCTTATGCCCAGGCCGGTTTTGCATTATTTAAGATGTGGGGACTTTATGAACACAAAAAAATTATTGCTTTTTATTTTTAGTATTTTGCTTATATTCAGTTTGCCTTTATTATGCGCTGCAAATGTGCCGCTGATGCCGGTGGAAGATATCCGCCCGGGCATGCAGGGCATTGGCAAAACGGTTATTAACGGCGAAAATATCGAAAACTTTAACGTTGAAGTTATCGGCGTTACCGGCAGCGAAGCCGGAGGGTACAGCATACTTGTGCGCACAAGCGGCGACGTTATCGAAAAAAGCGGCGGCGTTGCGCAGGGCATGAGCGGCAGCCCGGTTTATATTAACGGCAGGCTGGTCGGCGCCGTTGCTTTCGGCAAAGAGTTTAACGACCCTCATTACTGCTTTTTAACGCCCATCGGGCGGATGCTTGATTTACTGAACGAAACAAGCTCACGCCCTTCCGAGCTCGTACCCAAAAGCACAATGCTGATGGCGGGCGGCTTTACGCCCAAAGGGCTTGATTATTTAAACAGCAAGCTTGCGCCTTTGGGGCTGGAGGCTACCGGAGCGGGCGGCAGCGGCGGTTTTAATTCTGACAAGCCCATCGAACCGGGCAGCGCTATCGGCGTTTCCTTAATCCGCGGCGATATCCGCCTTGGCGCACTGGGCACTGTAACCTGGGTTGGCGATGACGGCAGCCTGCTTGCTTTCGGGCATCCCTTTATGCAGCGCGGCGACAGCAATTATTTTCTGGAGCGGGCATGGATTCTGGCTTCGCTGCCTAATCTGCAAAGCGCTTATAAAGTCGGCAACCTCGGGGCAACCATAGGCACCGTAACGCAGGACCGCGGCGCGGGTATTGCGGCCCAAATAGGAGCTTCGCCGAAGGTAATACCCATGTATGTTTCCGTTACCGATTCTTCGCGCGGCGTTAACGGCAGTGCGCGCACGGAGCTTATTGACGACGACGCGCTTTTGCCTTCGATGGTTGATGCCGTAACCTACAATACCGTTACGCGCGTTGCTGACAGGGAAGGCGGCGGCACGGCACGTTTTAATTTCCGTATTGACGGGCGCAGCGCAGGCGGTGAACAAATTAAAATTCAGCGCGAAAACATGTATTATGCGGATGCCGGAATTTTAAAAATGATAAGTCAGGAATTGGTGCAGGCGGCAACGCTTTTGGCGCAGAATAAGTTTGAAAAAATTGATGTTTATAACATAGAGGCAAATGTGGTGCTCGGCACCGAGCCGGAAGTTGCGGAAATAATTTCCGCGCGGCCGCAGAAGCTTAATGTGCGCGCAGGTGAAGAACTGGCCATTGATGTGGAATTGCAGCCTTACCGTGCGGAAAAATTTACAAGAACGGTTAAATTTACCGTGCCCAAACAGCAGCGCCCGGGCAAGATGGCGCTGAATGTGCGCGGGGGCAGCAGCCTGGCGTGGATGCAGGAACTGATGAAACGCCAGCAGGAAGAAGGCATACCGGCAGCCAAAAAGCCGCAGCGCCGTACTTTAAAAGATTTTATTGCCGATATTAACAATGCGGACCAGAATAACGAAATCATTGTAGATATAGCGGCCCTGCCGGACCCTGACATGGCGGCGCAGCAGCAGGATAGCGGCTTTGCGGCGGCTCTTGCGGGCACGCCTGCCAAGCAGAAAACAACCATGAATTTTATCGTGGACGGCACGGCAGATATTATGGTTGAAGTTACCGGCTGAAAAATTTACAAAAACGTTAAAAAGCCCGGTTTAAAATAAGCAGGGAATTTTTGCTTTATCTTGAATTATATAAAAATAACTTAAATTTTTTGGGAAAGGAAGAGGCCGATGCTGAAAAAAATATGTGCGGCCGTGGGCGGTTTTGTCATCAGGTCGTGCCACGATACAGGGCGCATAATGCAGCTGTTTCTGGATACGGCTGCGCGGTTGAAAAATGCGGATGCCAGGGAAACCATACGGCAGATGTCAAGGCTCGGTGCCGATTCTTTGCCCATTGTGCTGATGACGATACTTTTTACCGGCATGGTTTTTGCCCTGCAGACGGCAACGGAATTTGTGCGTTTCGGCGCCGCGTCTTCCGTTGGCGGCATAGTGGCAATCGCGCTTGGGCGCGAGCTTGTGCCCGTGCTTACCGGCGTGGTTGTTGCCGGGCGCATAGGCGCTGCCATAGCGGCAGAGCTTGGTACCATGAAGGTAACCGAACAGATTGACGCCTTAAAAGTAATGGCCACCAACCCGATAACATACCTTGTAGTGCCGCGCTTTCTGGCGGCGGTGCTGATGATGCCTGTGCTTATTGTTTTTGCCAACGGCATCGGCAATATCGGCGGCTGGGTGGTTGCCCATTATTATGCGGGTATCAGTAATTTTACATATGTTAATTCCATTAAAGTATTTGCCGATATTTTTGATGTTACCGGCGGCATGCTTAAAAGCATGGTTTTCGGCGGCATTATCGCCATTGTGGCAAGCCATAAGGGACTGGGCGCCAAACAGGGCGCCGAAGGCGTAGGCCTTGCCACGACGGAATCCGTAGTGCTTTCGATAATTTTAATTTTTATTGCCAACTACTTTTTGTCGGCAGTGCTGTATGTATGAGGTAAATTAAATGGCAGAAGCGGTTATCAGTTTGCGCCAATTGAATATCACCTTCGGCACGCATACGGTGCTGGACAATATTGACCTTGATGTTTACAAGGGCGAAACGCTGGCGGTGCTTGGCCCTTCCGGCACCGGCAAAAGTACGGTGCTGCGCTCGATGATAGGGCTTCTGGAGCCAAACGGAGGGCAGATTTTCATTCAGGGCGAAGACGTAAGCGGGCTTGATGAGGACGGCTGGAACCGCCTGCGCATGAAAATGGGCATGGTGTTTCAGTATTCGGCACTGTTCGACTTTTTAACGGTGGGCGAAAACGTCGCTTTCGGGCTGCGCCAGCATACTGATAAAAGCGATGAAGAAATACAGGGCATTGTAACGCAGATGCTTGATTTGGTTGGCCTGCCCGGTACGCAGGATTTGTACCCGGCGGAACTGAGCGGCGGCATGAAAAAGCGCGTTGGGCTTGCCCGCGCCATTGCCGTAAACCCGGAAATAGTTTTGTATGACGAACCGACGGCCGGGCTTGACCCGATTATGAGCCGCAATATCAGCCGGCTTATAAAAAAGACGCAGGAGCAGCTGCATGTAACCTCGGTGCTGGTAACGCATGACATGCAGTCGGCGTTTTACGCGGCTGACCGCGTGGCAATGCTTTATGAAGGGCATATTGTTGCCATAGGCACGGCAGAAGAAATGAAAAACAGCACCAACCCGATTGTAAAGGCCTTTATAGAAGGGCGCGAGATTAAAGAGCAGGTGATAAAATGAGTTCCAGCGAAGTTAAAGTAGGCGCAATAACCCTGGGCGGAGCCGCAATTTTGGCAGCGATGATAACCTTTCTGGGAACATTCAGCTTTGGCAGTGACAAATATGACATTACAATAGATTACCCGCAGGTTGCCGGGCTGATGGAGGGCAACATGGTGCGCTATGCCGGTGTGCAGGTAGGCACTGTTAAAGGCCTTGCCGTTAACGAGGACGGCATTGAAGTTACCGCCGAAATTAACGACAATGTGCGCATTCCGCAGGAATCGACGTTTTCCATTAATTCCGACGGCATTTTAGGCGAAAAATTTGTCGATATTCAGCCGCCGCCGCGTGCGGTAAGCGCTTTTCTGGAGGACGGCGACAGGGTTAAAGGCGTTCCCGGAGGCGGGTTTGACACCTTTATGAGCGCGTCCGGCGATGCGCTTGAAAAACTGGAAAACATTGCAGATGCTCTTGACAATGTGTTTGGCGACCCGGAAGTGCAGCAGTCGCTGCGTGAGGGTTTCATTAATATGAAAGACATCAGCGCCAACATGAATACTTTTACTAAGGTAATGGCTGATGTGGCGGTTGACAACCAGCAGCAGATTAACAGCATGGTTAAGCAGCTGAGCGAAATGTCGGCGCGTATGAACGCAACGGCCGACAGCATGCAGAATATTATCGGCGAGGTTAATGCCGGGCATACCGGGCAGAATTTTGCCGTAATTGTAGAGAACATGGCCAAAACAAGTGCCAGAATTGAAGAAGCCAGCAAACTTTTGGAAAAAGTTGCCAGCGACCCGCAGACCGAAGATGATTTAAAAGCCACTTTGCATAATGCACGCGAGGCAAGCGAAAAAGCCAACCGCATGCTGGGCGTTCTGGAAACGGCAGAAATAAGCGCCGACGTTACGCACAGCGCAGAAGGCGGCGACTGGCGCAGCAATCTGGGCGTAACCTTCCGCCCGCAGGATGACACTTTTTTTTACCTGGGCGGCTATGACCTTGGTGACAGCAACAAGCTGGATTTACAGTTTGGCAAGCAGTTTGATGCCGCCGATGTAAGCATGGGCAGCATGCAGGGCGAGTTCGGCGTGGGGCTTGGCTATAATATAGCCGACCGTTTCCGCCTTTATACGCAGGTATATGATTTTGACGACACCAAAGTAAAGCTTGGCGGCGAGCTTAAAATAAACGATAATTTCTCGCTTTTGGGCGAGCAGACCGATTTGCGCCACGGCAGTAAAAGCAACACCTATGTTGGCGTACGCACATATTTTTAAAAGTTTGTTAACTTTTGAAAAAACAGTTGACTTTTAGGGTTAAAAAATATAAAATTTAAGCACTGACTAATCAGTCAATGATTGGAGGTAAATGAAATGTTCAGTTATAAAAAAGCCAAAAACGTGCTGGCGCTGACGGCGGCTTTAACAGCGCTGTGCTCCCAGTCTGTTTTTGCCGCTACTTTGGAACTGGATTTGGAAGAAACCATCCAGAGGGCGCTTTTAACCAACCCGAATGTAAAGATTGCTGAATATAACAGAAAAGCAGCCAAGGCTGATTACAGTGCGGCCAAGAGCGCACGCGGCATCAGCATCAGTATTAATCACGATTCTAGCCGTGGAGGTTATGCTGATTATGGTATTAGAGGTGGAGAGTGGACTAAGGCCATTGGTAATACTCACGGCAATTCTATTACTGCTACCCTGCCTATTTTTACCGGTGGTCAATTACAGGGTCAGATTGGCCAGGCCAAAGCCAATTACCGCAGCATGCTTTCCGCTGAGGAGCAGGCTTATATTGAAATGAAAGAAACCGCTACCAACGGTTACTTTACCATGCTGGACGCAGGCAACATGAAAACCCTGTGCCAGGAATCCGTTGACCGTTTGCAGGCACATCTGGATAACGTAATTGCCCAGTACAACGTCGGCATTGTTGCCCGTGCGGACGTACTGCGCAGTGAAGTAGAGCTTGCCAACGCCAAGCAGGACCTCATCAGTGCTGAAAACGGCTATGACGTTGCCGAAGCAACTTTGAACAACATTATCGGTACGCCGCTGAATACCACGCTGAAATTAAAAGACAGCTTGCAGTATGTGCCTTACGATAATGATATGGCTTACTGCCTTGCTTACAGCGAGCAGCACCGCCCGGAACTGAAACAGGCGGAATACGGCGTTGACGCTGCCGAAGCAGCTTTGGTTGTAGCGCGCAGCGGACATATGCCTAAGATTAATGCAACTGCCGGTAATTATTGGGGCGGAACGGCTGATAGCAACTGGCCGGGCGATGATGATGACCATTGGGCAGTTGGCGTAACTGCCAGCATGAACATTTTCGACAGCGGCGTAACCTGGTCGAAAATCCATGCGGCGCAGGAAAATCTGGCCAAAGCCAAAGAAACCCAGCGTCAGGTTAAAGATGCCGTCGAACTGGAAGTGCGCACCGATTACCTTGGCATGCGCGAGGCTGAAAAACGCATCAGCACCACGCAGGTTGCCGTAGCACAGGCTGAAGAAGATTACCATATTGCAGTGGTACGTTATCAGGCCGGCGTTGGCACCAACATCGACGTTATGGACGCGCAGGTTGCCCTGACGGAAGCCAAAACCAACTATGTAAAAGCATTGTATGATTACAATACCTCTAAAGCGGCTCTCAACACTTCCATGGGTGTGGGCGTGCCCGTACCGGAACCGCGCACCTTTGCCGAACCGGTGGAAGATACTGCCGTAACGGCTGACGCGGAAGCTGTAACAGAAAACGAAGCGGCTGCAGCCGAACAGCCCGCAGCGGATGCAAATACTGAAACTGCGCAGGAACAGGCAGCAGAATAAAAATTAAACAACATTGAAAAGCATTACATCTTGTAAAATTTAAGGTGTAATGCTTTTTCTGTTTTGAAACAGCAGGAAGATTATTTTTAACGTAGAATACATAAACTGTCAAATTATAATTTTTCTGCGGAGGCAGATATGAACAGATTTTGGAAAATATTCCTGCTGGTTTTGGCAGTGACGGCAGCGCTTTATGCGGCGGCAGTTAAATTTATTGCACCGCAGTACCTGGCGCAGGTGCCGGAGCTTGTAAAAACCATGTCGCAAAATTATATAAACGGTACCGTTACGGTAGAGCGTTTTGACTGGAACGGCCGCCTGCAATTTACTGCTTACGGTTTAGAGGTAAGCGGCACGGACGGAGAGCGCATTGCGCAGGTGCCGGAGGCGAGATTTTCCGTTTCGCCTTTGCAGGCTCTTACTGCGCCTGCACGCGCGTTGTCGGATATAGAACTGGTGCGTCCGCAGCTGTATTTAAAAATGAACGACAAAGATGAGTGGAACCTGCGTAACTTTTTAAAGCCTTCTGATTCTTCGGAAACGCCTTTTTACGGCTATCTTGCTATTGAAGACGGTACCGTATCGGTAGAAACTCCGTACGGAAGCTGGAATTTTGGCGTTAACGCTTCGCTTGACGGCAGCGGCAACCCGAACTTCGCCGTTGACGGCACTGTGGCTTACGGCGGCGAAGAATTAAAAATTGCCGGTGTGGTAGACAGCAATGCCCATGGGCGGCTTGCTTTAAAAACAGAAAAATTTACGTTAACGGACTTTGGCGGTTTCGCTGCCGCTTACGCACCCGTGCAGAAACTTGCCGGTGAAGTTGACGGCTTGAACCTTATCTGGGAAAACGACGGCGAAAATACAAGCTTAAGCGGCAAGGGCAGCATTCAGCTTGCGGCGGAAGCACTGCCTGGCGGAGAGCCGCTGCCTGTTGAACTGGCCGGCAGCGTTGAGGCTGACGGGCGTGAGGTAAAGCTTGAAGATTTGGCGCTTACCGTTGACGGAAATACGGCGCAGATAAACTGCGATGTAGATTTTAACGACCTTGAAAGAATTCAGGGCAAGGGTGAAATTAAAGCGGCAAAACTTGCTTTGAAGGGGCAAGAATTTACCAATCTGAATTTGCCCTTTACCATTGTGGACAGCCGCATAATGCTTGATGAAGCCGGTGTGGATGTGGCTCAGGGCCATCTGCGCCTTGACGGCGAATACAATATTAAAGACGGCGAAGTTTTTGCCGTTTTAAACGCTTCCGGCATTACGGATTTTGCTTTGGAAGGATTTGAAGAAGATACTGTTGATTTGGACGGTTTGCTTGCCATTCACGGGCAGACCGGCGTAAAAGGAGAAACAAATCTGACCGTTGCCGGTAATATGGAACGTCTTGGCTGGCGTGATTTGCAGATGAGCGATGTCGATTTTGAAGCGCTGGTTGGCAGTGAAAGCTGCGAAATTGAAAAGTTTGCGGCTTTTGCGGGCGACGGCGGCGCGCTGAACCTGACAGGCAGCGTTATGTTTGACGGTTCGTTCAGCGGCAGCGGCAAAATGGTTAATTTCCCGCTGGACAGCTTCTTTACGGCCGTTGGGCAAAACGGCAGCGGCACGGCAACCGCCGGATTTAAGTTTGGCGGCGATTTGAACGGCATTAATTTTTACGCCAATACGCAGGTTAAAAACGTGCATATTGCGGGGCTGGTATTTCCCGAAGCACACGGTAAAATTGACATGTCCGGCAGTGTGCTGCACTTAACAGATTACCGCGTTGCCATGGAACAGGGGTATAACCTTATTAACGGCATGGTGGATATCGGCGGCGCCGAACCTGTGGTAAGCGTAACCGTAAGCACCAAAGGCATCCGTGCCGAACCGTTGGTGGCAGCTGCGGCGCTTGGTGTTAAACTTACGGGCAACATTGATAACGAAGTAAGCGTTATGGGCCCGATATCTTCGCCGGAAATTGAAGGCAGCCTGCTTTTGACTGACGGCAGCGCCGAAGGCTTTTTGATAGACAAAATCAGCGGACGCTATTATTATGCGCCCGACGGCAGTCTGCGCCTTACCGAAGGCTATATTAAGGCACTTTCTACCGAGGCTTCGCTGAGCGGCACTATGGATGCGGCACAGAAACTTAATTTTACCCTTGATATAACCGATATGGATTTGAGCGCGCTGCCCATCAGCGACGAGACCGTAGCGCTTGACGGCTTTGTCAACGCCCAGGGCAGCCTTACCGGCACGCTTACGCATCCGAAATTTAACGGCAGCATCAGCAGTGACGCGGTGTTTATTAACGGCGAAGAACTTAAAAACATTCTTGGTACGCTTACTGCGGACGGCAGGCATAATAACCGCGTGGAGGCGTCGTTTGAACAGTCGCCCGACGGCAGGTTTGCTGCCGAACTTTCTCTGGATGCCGTTGAACGCACATTAACAGGCAATGTCGATTTTATTTACGGCAATTTGCGCTCCATTTTAAAAATGGCACGCGTGGAACTTGATATTGACGGGCTGGCAGACGGACACCTGAAGATTAACCCGCGCGGCAGGGGCAGCGGTATTTTTGCCGACATGCGCGTTTACGAGATAAAAGTTAAAGATTTGAGCTATGATTCCATGCGCTTTAAAGGACGCCTGCAAAACGGCATTTTAAGTTTTGACGAACTGAAACTTACCGAAAGCGCTCCGGAAGCAAACGGCAAAGCGGACGTGGAAGAAACGCCGGGTTCCGTAAATGCCGGCGGCTGGGTAAACCTGCATACGCATGAGCTTAATATCAGCGCTTCGGCGCAGCATGCAAACCCGGCTATAATTACGGCTTTGATGGATGCACCGGTAAAATTAAACGGCAAAGTTGATATGTCGCTTGCTTTGAACGGCAGTTTGGAAAATCCGCAGGGCAATGCGGATATAGAACTTGTTGACGGTGATGTTGAAGGCATCGGCTTTGACGCCCTGACGGCGAAACTGAGCCTTGCCAACGATACGCTGCGCCTGGAAAATGCCCAGCTGAACAAAGATATTTACAAATTAAGCGCCAGCGGCGATATACCGCTTGATTTGCTGCGCAGCAAAGAGCAGCGCCGCAATCCGGCAGCATCCATGAATATTAAGGTTAACCTTGATAATGCGCGCCTCGGGCTGCTGCACCTTTTAACCCCGATGGTTGAGTGGGGCGTTGGCGAAACCCTTGGGCAGATAACTCTGGCCGGTACGCTGGAAGAACCGCTTGTTTACGGCGAAGTTACCCTTCACGGCGGCTCGATGAAACTGAAGGATGCGTATACGGTATTTGACAATATTAATCTTGACGTTGATTTTACCGGCAACGATATTCAGCTGAATGAATTTTCGGTGCAGATGGGCAAAGGCACGGTAACTGCTTCCGGCAACTACGCCCTGCGCGCACAGGAAGATAAAACCTATATCATCAACGCCGTCTTTAAAGATGCGGAAATCGCTTCGGAAATTTTCTCCGGGCGCATTAACGGCACGGCGGGCATTATTCCGCAGCGCTATTTTATCCGTACCGATACGGAAGAAGGCATACGCCGCGGCGGCATTGGCTACCGCCCGCATATTCAGGCAGATATCCGTCTGGACGACGTGCTTGTCAATATGCCTACGATACCGGAGCTTTCTGAAGGCAGCAGCAACTACGGGCTGGATGTTAAGATAACACTTGGGCCTGATATTCACCTTTACAACAAATATTTGTACGATTTGTGGCTTTCCGGAGGATTGCATGTTACCGGCAGTACAGTGTATACTAATATAGACGGCAACATTAAGGTGGATAAGGGAACCATAACATATCTGCGCACGCCGTTTGAAATTCACAATGCTTCGGTGGCATGGCCGGTACCCGGCGATGTGCTGCCGACGGTAAACCTTGATGCTACTACGCGCTTCAGGCGCTATGATATTTTCCTGCGGGTTACGGGGCCGCTTGAGCAGATGGAAATGATTCTGCGCAGTGACCCGGCGCTGACCAAAGACCAGATTATAAAAATGCTGACTTTGCAGCGCGAAGTAACCGGCACAAACCAGGGAGTAACGCAGGATGACTTCCAGAACCTGATGACGGTGGGCCTGGAAATGACGGTGCTGGGCGACGTGGAAGAAATCTTTAAGGAAACGCTTGGACTTAATGAATTTATGATTTATTCCGGACGCCTGCGCACGGGGCACAGCCTTGGGCGTGAAGAAGGCGAGCTTACCGAGGATGAAAAAGACCAGTATAATATTCTGGTAAGCAAGTATCTGACGGATAATCTGCTTGTCGGCTATACGGTAAGTTCCGACAGCGAACATGAAAGCATTTTTGCCCAGTATGATATTTCGCGCCATATGAGCATTAACTATGAACGCAACAAAGATTACGATACCACCGAAGACTGGTATGGCGTTGAATATAAAGTTACTTTTTAAGTAAATTTTAAGAAATTCTAATTAAAATTTAAGGAAGGTATGTCCATGCTGAAAGAGTATCTGGCAGAGCTGCAGAAAACGCCGCTGCTTTCCCGTGAGGAAGAAGCTGAACTTTGGCAGCGCTATGCCGGAGGTGACAAAGAGGCGTACAACAAATTAATGACATCTTACCAGCCGCTGGTATTTAAAACGGCGGCTGGGTTTAAGCTGCCAGAACAGCAGTTGATGGAGCTTGTGCAGGAAGGCATGCTTGGGCTTTTGGAGGCTGCGGAGCGCTATGATTATAAACGCGGCATTGCCTTCAGCGTATTTGCTGTGCATCGCATCCGCGGCAGAATGCTTGATTTTCTGCATGTGGAGGACGGCGCGAGAAGTTTTTCGCTGGACGATACCAATGCTGCCGGCATAGCCTGGGCTGATGTGTTGGCTGCTTCCGGCAGGACGCCGTTTGAAGAAGCGGAGCTTAGCATGATTACCGACAGGGTGACTCAGGCTTTGCAGCGTCTGCCTGCCAAGGAACAGCAGGTGCTGACGGGCATTTATCTGGAAGACCGCAGTGCTGCCGATATGGCAGACAGCATCCATGTAAGCCTCGGGCATATTTACCGTTTGCAGAAGCAGGGGGTAAAACGCATCCGCGGCATGCTGTCGCATTTTATGGCCGATTTAAAAAGAAGCTAATCGGAGAAAACAGGTATTTTTGTGCTTTTTTTAGGTTATTATTGATTTTAACGGCGGAATATGGGAAAATATAATAAATTTTGCCCTGATAAAATTTCCTGAAAAAACAGATTATATATTTATCAGTCTGTGCAGAAAGGAGTTTAGCGGTGGCAAAAGATATTTACGAAAATATAGATGATGTAAAATGCAGTCTGGATAATGCCCAGCGCAGCTTCCGCAAAAACAACGGCCTGCGCGGGGAGCTTGATTTAATGCTGGCAGAAGCTTCCATCCGTTATCTGCGCGAAAAACGCGGCTTTGCCAGTGTATGGAACAGGCAGAAGCTGGCAGCAGCTTTGGCAGTGCTTTTGGTGCTGGCGGGCTACGGCGGCTGGTGGTATGCAGGCATTACGCACGACGGAGAGGAAAAATCTCAGGTTGTGCAGAGCGCTGTGGTGCAGCAGGCTGAACCGCAGATACAGCAGACAGGCAAGGCAGATAAAACCCGGCAGGAGGATGCTGTTAAGGCAGCGGAACCTGCTGAGTCAAATATAAAAAACAATACAAATTATAAAAATTATTTAGCTGAAACAGATATGCAGCAGCTTGTCAGAACAGGCAGGCAGGTTCTGCAGGATGCTGATTAGTTAGGGAGGATTTGAATGAACAAGAGAAAATATGCACAGTTATCCTTGAGTCTGGCAGCCATGCTGATGGCTGCGCCTGTGTGGGCGGCCGAACAGAATCAGTCCGCAGCGGATGTAGTTGCCAATCAGACTATGACCATTGGCGGCAAGGAGCAGATTGTCAGCCAGAAAGCGCTGGAACAGGCAAGAAAAGCGCAGGAAGAATCAGGCAAATCTTTCCCTAAAAAGGGTAAGGACGGCAAATATACTTATTATATGCATAACAATCCTTCGGAAGATATTTCTGACCCGAATTATAAAAGCGACGGCACTAAAAAATCCGGCGGCAGGATTGTAGAAATTGTTCCCGGCAAAGGCGTTGTGCGTGAAGGCGGCAGCGGTATCGAAAAAGAAAATGCTGCAAAGAGCGGCGAAGCTTCTGCGGCCGAAAATGCACAGCAGGGCGCAGCTTCCGAGCCTTATGAAAGCGGTGCCCAGGCAGTAACCGGTGAAACTGCTGTAAGTGATGAAGCTGACGGACAGATTACCGCGGGAGAAAGCCAACCCGCTGAAATTAAAGAGCCGATGATTAGAGAAGCAGACGGCAGCCTGCGCCCAATGACGGTAGAAGAACGCCAGAAATGGCAGGCTGAGCAGGAACAGCAGCGTACGGCACAGGAGGCAATGCAGCAAAACGCACAGACCAATGCTATGGCGCAGGGACCTGTTTTGAATATGCCTGCTGCCCAGCAGAGACGTGCCAGTGAACCGGCAGCACCGTATATTGGACAGCTGGTAACGAAGATTTCCGTAAAAGGCAACAAAATTACCAAAGCCGAAGATATCGAAGCAGTTGTTACTACAAAGCCTGGTATGCAGTTAACTCAGGAAGGCCTTGCCAAAGATTTGCATGCAATTTACGGTTTGGGCTGGTATTATGATTTGCAGCCGGAATTTACCAAAGTTCCGGAAGGTGTGCAGCTTACCTATCATGTACTGGAAAACCCTGTTTATAAAAAGCTGGAAGTAGAAGGCAATACCAAAATTTCCACTTCCGAAATTGAAAAAATCCTTGATTTGCCTAAAGACCAGATAATTAATATTAAAGACGTTAATGTCAAAGTGCAGCGCCTTGAAGCGGAATACAACAAGCAGGGCTATATTCTGGCGCGCGTGGCTGATATCCGCATGCTGCCGGACGGTACTTTGCTTTTACTGGTAAACGAAGGCATTGTTGAAGACTTTAAGGTTAAAGGCAATGTAAAAACCAAAGATTATGTTATTACCCGTGAAATGAAGCTGAAAAAAGGCGAGCCGTTTAACGCCAAGGATGCCCGCCGCAGTATGCAGCGCATTTATAACCTCGGTTATTTTGAAGACGTAAATATTAAACTTAACCCGGGCCAGGAACCTAACGCCGTGGAAATTGAAATTACCGTTGTGGAAATGAACACCGGTACTTTCGGTATCGGCGCAGGCTACAGCAACGCTGACGGCTTTATCGGCATGGTTTCCGTCGGTGACAGAAACTTCCGCGGCACCGGCGACAGCGTTAATGTACGCTGGGAGTTCGGCGGCGTAGATAATAAGAACTATGAATTTACCTATGTAAAACCGTGGATTGACGACAAGGAAACCAAGGCCAGCATCGTATTGTATGATGTTACCAACGAATATGCAGACTATGATATCGACGCCAACGAAATCGCGCGTTATGATAAAAAGCGCCGCGGCCAGGAACTTACTTTCAGCCGCAGAACAGACAATGAATTTATCAGCAACTATGTAACGCTGAAAAACCGCGATGATATTTACAAAGGCATGGCTGATGGATATGAGAATCCGAATGACCAATATTATGAAGATGGGTTTGGACCAGGACATCCTGATTGGAAGCCTTATTATCCTGAAGACTATAAAAAACGCCGTGAAGAAAACTTTGGTGTTACACGCAGTATTACCGTTGGCCGTGTATTCGATTCGCGCGATAACATTTATGACCCGCACGAAGGCAAACGTATCGGTTACAGTGTAGAATGGGCCGGCCTTGGCGGCGATTTTGACTTCACCAAATTCACCGGCGATTGGCGTTATTACTACCGTGCCGGCGGCGAAAATGTATGGGCACTGAACCTCGGTGCAGGCTGGACTGACGGCGATATGCCTTTGAGCCAGCGCTTCTCTATGGGCGGCAATGACGGCCTGCGCGGTTATGAAGATGACCAGTTCCGCGGCAACAGTATGTTAAAGGCTACGCTCGAATACCGCTTCCCGATTATCAAAAAAGTACAGGGCGTACTCTTTACCGATAACGGCTATGCATGGGATAAACGTTTTGAAGACGAATTTGACCTTGGCCTTATTAAAAACAGCATTGGTGTCGGCATGCGCATTAACTCCCCGCTGGGCCCGGTTAAACTTGACTATGGCTGGGGCGATGACGGCGGCAGGTTCCACTTCAGCTTTGGCGGCCAGTTCTGATTAACAAGTTATGTGGTTAATAAAGCTTTTGGTGTGCTGCCTTTGTATGGCTGCACTGCCTGCCTTTGCCGAGCCGGTAGAGCGCGTTGATGTGCAGATTACCGATAATGGGGCTACAAGCCGGGTACTGCTTGACAGAATGGGTAAAAGCATGCAGGTTGTGGCCGAGCAGCTTTTTGTCGATAAGGACAGTGTTAGTATTAACGCCGCGCGCGGCGATTATGAACGCCTGCTGGCGGAAGTAGGCGACAGGGTGCTGACCGGCTATCAGATGCAGAGTGTTTCCGTTAATGCCGGTGCCGTAACAAACATTAATATTCAGGTTGCACCGTGGAGCGCAGCCGTGGATGATGTTTTTGTGGATTTACAGTTTTCCGGCGTTGAGCCGGGAACGGCAGAGTGGCTGCAGCAGCGCCTGCCGCAGCTTAAAAGCAGGATTGAAAGCATATTAATGGGCTCGTCCGTTGATGCTTCGGACTGGGCGGGCGGCATTCTGCGCCGTATGGTGCGCAGCGAAGTGGAAAAAGAACTGCCGGAATTTAAGGCTGCCGTTGATGTGGTGCGTGAAGACAGCCGTACCGTTGTGCAGGTGGTAATTTATCCTGTCGGACAGCTGGTGCAGGACATAAATTATTCCATGGAATCGCAGTCAATACCCAATTTGCTGCTGCTTGATTTAAAGCAGCGTTATGCCCAGAAGGCTGACGCGCTGCGCGGACTGCCTGTTGATTTTGTGAAAAAGCACCAGATGGAACTGGAAAATTTGCTGTTAACGGATTTGAAGAATGAAAAATCCGTGCAGAGGCATAATCTGGAGCCTTCGGTAAAACTTGTGCCTGCCAGTACGCTGGGCGTGGAAATCGGCATGGGCTCGGATAAATACAAAATCTGGTTTGAAGGCTACGGCGATATCGGCCGCAATGACGACAATATTTCCGGGCGTGCGCATATCGGTAAGTTCATTTCCGAACAGGACGAAATTTTTGGCGAAGCAGGCGTTACGCTTGACGAAGTAGATTGGGATTTTTCCGCAGGCTATGCGCGCCACTGGGGCAAGGCAACGCTGAGTTACATGCGGCGCGGGCCGGAGGGGCAGAACGTTTACCGCGGCGAGTACGATTTTACCAATAAGTGGCGGCTGCGCACGGAATATTTTTCCGGTACGGATACTACGGAAATAGCTGTCCGTTACAGAATTCACGAATTTTTGAGCGCCGAATACGTTTATTCCAACGACAAGCCCTATTTCCGCATTGTGGGAAATTTATAGGCATTAGTTGAAAGATAAACGCAGGGCTGATATAATTAAAAATATAATTAAATTTGAAAGCAGGGATATTTATTATGATGCAGCAATTACGCAATCCTAAAAACGTAAAAATGATTTCCTTATTTGTTGCCGCAATCTTTGTTCTCAGCTGCTTTGCAGTAACATTGCAGCAGGGTGCTTTCACAAGCATCGCTTCGGCGGCGGCTTCTGAATCCGCAATCGGCGTGGTTAATTACCAGATGCTTCTGGCACAGTCCCCGGATATTGCCGGTGTGCAGGATGCCATGAAACAGGAAGTTGCTGCCCAGCAGAAAAATTTTGATGAAAAAAGCAAGGATATGAACGATACCGAAAAGCAGCGTTATTACCAGCAGCTGCAGGAAGTAATTGCCAACAAGGAAAAAGAGCTGATGGAACCTGTGTTCCAGAAAATTGAAGCAGCCATTAAAAAAGTTGCCGATAAAAAAGGCCTGGCAGTTGTAGTTGAAAAAAATACCGTAGTTTATGGCGGTCTCGATATTACTGACGAAGTGGCAAAAACCTTGCAAAGCGGAAAATAATTTTACGGGACCCGGCAGGGTCCTGTTTGCTGTGGGGCTATGAAAGGAAGATAGTATTATGCGCCAGCTGCAAATTTTATTACTGATGTTCATAGCCGTTTTTTGCCTTAGTGCCTGCGGAAATATTCCCGGTTCCGGCGAAAAGATAGCCTATATTAACTGGGAAGAAGCTGTTAAGGCGCATCCGCGCCACGAAGCGCTGAAGCAGGGGCAGGCCGAATATGACAAGCTGCTTGCTTACCGTGACCAGCAGGCCGATATTGCCCATAAGCAAATAAGCGGGCTGGCTTTATTGCAGAAGATAAAACAGAACAGCAAAAGCAGTTATTATGAAGCCGATTACCGTACTTCGCTTTATGCAAAGCAGGCCGAAGAACAGCATGAATTTAAAGCCGTTTTGCAAAAAGCTGCTGACGAGGCGGATGAAATTCTTGCGTCTGAGCGCGAAAGTATTGAAAACGATTATCAGCTGAGGCTGTTTAACCTGCGGCTGCGCCTTGATACCGTGCGGATGAAGCCGGAGGACCGCAAGCAGGTGGAAGCGGAGCTGAAAAGCGTGCGTACCGAAATGCTGGATAAGCTGGAAGAAGTAAACCGCAGGCGCAATGAAATTATTGCCGGAAAAACCGCACCGGCTCGTGAAGCCATGCAGCAGCGCATAGCGGAATATGCTGCCGGGCTGCGCAGTGAGCTGCATGGAAAGCTGCGGAACGACATTGCCAAAGACGATAAGGATTTGCAGCAGGGGCCGGAGGCTTTCAGCAAGGTGCTGGCTGTAATTGACGGCAGGCTTGATAAGATTAAAGAAGGCAATGATAAAATTGCCTCGGAAATAAGCCATGATATTGAAAGCAGGGTAACGCGCCTTGCCAAAGAACGCGGTTATACCATTGTTTTTAATAAAGTTAAAGTAAATGTAAAAGCAGACGATATTACCGCTGAGGTAATAAAAGAACTGAAGAAATCAAAATAACAGGAGCGGATAAAAGATGAAAAAACAAATTATTGCCGGTTTACTGGCTGCAACAGCTTTGTTGTCTTTTGGCTGCAGCGGCCGTAATGCGGAATTCGGCGTTGTTGACATGCACGCCGTTGAAAGCAAGGCTGCGGTTGTAAAAACCGTGCAGGAAGAAGTAACAACCAAAGGCAAAGAATTGCAGGATGAAATGAACACTGCCCTGGAAGGCAAAACCGGGGACGAACGCAAAAAAGTGCTGGAGGATTATACTTCCAGAATGAATGTTATCCGTTCTGAAGCGCAGAATAAATTAAAAGCCAGCCTTGATACCGCATTAAACGAAGTTGCCAAAGAAAAGGGCCTTGGCGCAGTACTGATTAAAGACGCAGTGCCGCAGGGCGGCGTTGATGTTACGGAAGACGTAATTGCCAAAATGAAATAAAAAATCTGTAACCTGGCGGGCGGCACGGCCGTCCGCTTTTTAAATAAGCTGGTTATACAGGAGGCTGTATGATGGAAAAAACTGTCCGTGAATTAGCAGAATTTTTGCATGGCAAACTGGAAAACGATGCACCTGAATTAAAGGTTACCGGTGTTAACGGCCTTGTTGAAGCAGGTGCCAATGATATTTCCTTTGCCGTTCCGCCGCATGTGGAGCATTGCCATTTAAGTAAGGCAGGCGTTATGGTGCTTGGTTTTGATGACCCTGCGCTTCCCGATAACCGCCCGGTAATCAGGGTGGAAAATCCGCGTGCCGCTTTTGCCGCTCTTTTGGAATTGTTCCGCCACAGGGCCGAAGTAGAACGTGTTGTAAGTGACAAAGCATATATTGCCCCCGGCGCGAAAATAGGCAAAGATGTTGCCGTTATGCCCTTTGCTTACATTGATGAGGGTGCTGAAATCGGTGACGGAACCGTTATTTACCCGCATGTATATGTCGGCAGAAACGTAAAGGTCGGCAGCAACTGCCTGTTCTATCCAAGTTCCACTATCCGCGAGGGCTGCGTGCTGGGCAATAAGGTTGTTTTGCAGTCGGGCGCTGTTATCGGCGGCGACGGCTTCGGCTATATTACCGATAAAAAGACCGGCAAACACAGCTTTGTTTTGCAGGCAGGCAATGTTGTGCTGGAGGACGAGGTTGAAATCGGCAGCAATTCCTGTATCGACAGGGCTACCGCAGGAAGCACGGTTGTAGGTGCCGGTACCAAAATTGATAACCTTGTACATCTCGGCCATAACGACGTATTGGGCAAAAACTGCCTCGTTGTGGCGCATGTCGGCATCAGCGGCAGCGTAACCGCCGGCGATAACTGCGTTTTTGCAGGCCAGGTAGGCACTGTAGGCCATATTACTATCGGCAACAACTGCCAGTTCGCAGGCAGAACGGGCATTACCCACAACATTCCCGATAATTCCGTTTGTGCCGGTTTCCCGGCGCAGCCGTACAAAGAATGGCTGAAGCAGGAAGCAAACCTGCGCAAGGTTGGCGATTTGCTGAAAAAAGTAAAAGAGCTTGAAAAGGCTTTGGCAGAGTTAAAGAAATAAGATTTTGCAGGACGTGTTGTAAGTGATTGCTTATTATATAGTTAAATTTTTCAGCTGGCTGATGTGCGTATCGCCTAAATTTATACGCAATGGCGTAGCGCACTTTCTGGGCAGCGTTGCGGTTATGGCAACGCCTGAATGGAGGCTAAAAATGGCTGCGGCCAACGTGCAGGAATGCCTTGGCGTTGACGAAGCGCGCGCCAGGCAGATTGCCGAGGACAGCCTGCACCGCTTCGGCAGGATGATTGTTGAGGTTATGCGGTTTCCGTTATTAAAGCCAGACAATATCGACAAACTTGTAACCGTTGACGGGCTGGAATATCTTGAAAAAGCCTATAAAGAAGGCAAGGGCGTAATTATGGCTACCGGGCACTTCGGTAACTGGGAGCTTTTAGGCGCTACGGTGGCGCTGCACGGTTACCCGATGCTTTCCATCACGCGCAAGCAGAATAACAGCCAGATGGACCGCTTTATAAACGAATACCGTGAAATGGTTGGGCAGAAGGTGGCTTATAACCGCGGCAAAAGCGGGCTTTTGGCCATCAGCCGCATGCTGAAGGAAAAGCATTTGCTTGGCGTGCTGTTTGACCAGGACACCAATGATGACGGCGTGGAAATAGAGCTTTTCGGTAAAAAATGCATTACTCCGTACGGCCCGGCGGCTTTGTCGCGTTTATACGGTTCGCCGATACTGCCGATTTTTATGCACAATAATCCGGACGGAACTTTGCGCGCCAAGATTTATCCGCCGCTTTACACGCCGCGTACCAAAGATAAGGAAAAAGATTTTTACGATGTTACCAAAGAACTGATTACGGTGCTGGAGCACGAAATAATAGAAAACCCGCCGATGTGGTTCTGGGTGCATGACCGTTGGAAAGACGGACGGCAGCGTTTTGCCGGTAAAAAATAAACAGCAGACAGGAGGAAAAGTATGCCGAATCAGGAATATCAGCAGACTTTGGCCCAAAAAGTATCTTATACGGGCGTTGGGCTGCACTCCGGTAAGGAAGTGCTGATGACGCTCTGCCCGGCAGAAGTAAATACAGGCATCGTTTTTGTGAGGACGGATTTGCCGGAACGCCCGGAAATACCGGCTATGGCAGAAAACGTAACTTCTACTTTAAAGGCCACAACTTTAAGCGCCAACGGCGCGGAAGTTTTTACGGTTGAGCACTTAATGGCGGCACTGGCTGCCATGCAGATTGATAACTGCCGCATTGAAATGAATTCGCCGGAGCCGCCGGTAACAGACGGCAGCGCCGCAGTGTTCTGCGATTTGATTTTGCAGGCAGGGCGCGTTAAGCAGGAGGCTGTGCGCAGGGTTTACGCCGTGCCGAAGTCTTTTGCCGTTTACGAAGGCGATAAATACATTACCATACAGCCTTATGACGGATACCGCATTTCCTTTGTTTCCATTAATCCGCATCCGAAGCTGGGAACCCAGTATTTTGATATCGAGCTGACAGAGGAAAGCTTCTTAAAGGAAATTGCCCGTGCCCGTACAGTCGGCTTTATGCATGAAATCAAGCAGCTGCAGGCAATGGGGCTTGGCCTCGGCGGCAGCATTGAAAACGTAGTTATTTTTGATGAAGACAAGGTTTTAACGCCGATGCGTTTTGAGGACGAATTAATCCGCCATAAAATACTTGACGTTGTCGGTGATTTGTATTTGCTCGGCGCGTTGAAAGGGCATGTTATTGCCGTTAAGTCAGGGCATGCGTTTAATTCGGGGCTGGCAAAACAAATCAGGGCCTATCAGTTAAAGGAGGAAGAAAAATGACCGTATTAGAAGCAAGCGAAATTCAGAAAATTATTCCCCACCGTTACCCCATGCTTTTGGTTGACCGCATTATTGAACTGGAACCAATGAAACGTGCAGTGGGAATTAAGAATATTACCATGAATGAAATGCAGTTTCTTGGCCACTTCCCCGGCGATCCGATTATGCCCGGCGTTTTAATGATTGAAGCCATGGCCCAGGTTGGCGGCGTAGCACTGCTTTATCCTGAAGAAAACCGCGGCAAAATTGCCGTATTCGGTAAAATTGACAATGTGCGCTTCCGCAAACAGATTATTCCCGGCGACCAGGTAATTACCGAAGCGATTATTACCAAAATCCGTGGCAACATGGGCGTTTGCGAATGTAAGGGCAGGGTTGACGGCAAGGTTGCCTGCGAATGTGAATGCACCTTTGCGATTATGGACGCTAAAAAATAATTTAACAAAATACGTTGTATTTGCAAAAAAATTAAAGAAAAACAGCGTATTTTGCAGTTAACCGCTTATAAAAGCTGATTTTGGAAAGTGAAAAAAAGATTTGATTTGCGAATATATAATAGTAAGTTGCAAATCGTTTATAAGAATTTGCAGATTAAAATGAGCGGTTAATTTTGAGGAGTGAATATGATGAATTCGGTAATAATGCCTGTACATAAAATCCATCCGACGGCGATTGTGCATCCGAACGCGGTAATAGGCAAAAACGTGGAAATCGGCGCTTATGCCATTGTCGGCGATGATGTTGTAATTGGCGACGGCTGCAAACTTTATCCGCATGCCGTTATCCATGAACATACTACGGTAGGCAAAAACTGCACCTTCTTCCCCGGCTGTTCCATCGGCGCAGTGCCGCAGGACCTGAAATTTGCCGGTGAACACAGCTCCACCATTATCGGTGACGGCTGCATTTTCCGTGAATGCACCACGGTAAACCGTGCAACCGGCGAAGGCAACAAAACAATTATCGGCAATAACCTTTTAATGATGGCTTATACCCACGTTGCACATAACTGCATTGTAGGCAACAATGTTATTATGTCTAACGTGGCAACTCTGGCAGGGCATGTAACGGTTGAAGACCGTGCCGTTATCGGCGGTCTTGCTGCCGTGCATCAGTTCTGCAAAATCGGCCGCAGCGCCATGATTGGAGGGCAGGCACATGTAAATCAGGACGTGCCGCCGTTTATGATTGTATCCGGTCAGCCGGCTTATGTATTCGGCCTGAACAGCGTTGGCCTGGCACGTGCCGGTATTCCGCAGGCAGAACGCAGCCAGCTGAAAAAGGCCTTCCGCATTCTTTACCGCAGCGGGCTTTCTTTGCAGGAAGCAATCGCAACCATGGAACAGGAGCTTGACAGCTGTGAACCGGTTGAACATTTAATGCGTTTCCTGCGTACGGCAGAGCGCGGTATTTTGAGAACCCCGAAAAATTAAGGTGGTGGCTTGATGGAAACTGAAACCCTGGGGCTGCTTTCCGGTATCGGGCATTTGCCTGTTGATGTTGCAAAATCTGCCAAAGAACGCGGCTGCCGTATAGTTGCTATCGGCGTTGTGCCGGATATTGACCCGGAACTGCCGGAGGTTGCCGATGTTTACTACGATATTCATATCGGAAAAATTGGCAAGATTATTTCTACTTTAAAAAAGAATAATGTTAAAATCGTAACCATGATTGGCAAGGTTACAAAGGAAATTTTGTATAAAAAAGGCGCTATTATTCCGGATATGCGTGCTTTAAAAATACTTTCTTCCGTGCCCGACCGTAAGGACGATACCATAATGAACGCTATAGTGAAAGAACTGGAAAGCGAAGAAATTTTTGTTATGGACCAGACTTACCTGATTAAGCCGCTGATGCCCGGACCGGGCGTGCTGACCAAACGCCAGCCTACGCCGGAAGAACTGGCAGATATGGACTTTGGCTATAAAATGGCAAAAGAAATTGGCAGGCTTGATATTGGGCAGACGGTTGTTGTAAAAAACATGGCTGTTATGGCAGTGGAAGCAATAGAAGGCACTGATGCCTGCATTTTGCGCGGCGGCAAACTCGGCAAGGATGCCGTTGTTGCCAAAACTGCCAAACCTGCGCAGGACGACCGCTTTGACGTGCCGGGCGTAGGTACCAAAACAATTCAGTCCATGATTGAATCGGGCTGCAAGGCTTTGGTTATTGAGGCAGGGCATACGCTTTTAACCGAGCGTGAAAAGGTAGTTGCCCTTGCTGATGAACATGGTATTACGATTGTTGCAAAATAATTGAAAAATTATTGAGAAAAACGCAAGGCTGGACTTAAAGTCCGGCCTTTTTGTGTTATAATATATAATGAATTGGTATGCAATAAAGTAAAACAGATAGAAGAAAGGAACCGTTATGGCCAAGATACTTATTTCTGCCGGTGAGGCTTCCGGCGATGTGCACGCTGCTGCCGTAACAAAGGCACTGAAAAGAATAGACCCTTCCTGCGAAGTGTTCGGCATGGGCGGCGACTGCCTGCGTGAAGCCGGCGGCGAGGTTTTGTTTGATATAAAAGAACATGGCGTAATGGGTTTTATAGAAGTTGTAAAAAAACTGCCGGCGCTTTTCAAGCTGCGCAGTGATTTTGCCAGGGTAATGGATGAACGCAGGCCGGACTGCCTGGTTACGGTTGATTACCCCGGGTTTAACATGAAGCTTGCAAAGCTTGCAAAAGACAAGGGTATTCCCGTTGTTTCGTATATACCGCCTTCTGCGTGGGCCTGGAACAAAGGGCGCGCGCCGAAAGTGGCAAAGCTGGTTACCAAAATAGCTTCTATTTTTCCGTTTGAGTACGATGTTTATAAAGAAGCAGGGGCCAATGTGGAATTTGTCGGCCATCCACTGATAGATATAGTAAAACCGGAACTTGACAGAAAGCAGGCTCTGGATTTTGCCGGCAAACAAAGCGGCCGCAGGCTGATTTTGCTTCTGCCGGGCAGCCGTTTGATGGAAATACAGAAAATGCTGCCGACGCTTCTTGACGCTGCAAAATTAATTTCGGCTCAGGAGCCGGATATTGATTTTGCCATGCCGAGAGCTTCTACAATACCGAAAGAAATGCTGGAGGGCATGATTGAAAAAAGCGGCCTGAAAGTAAAAGTTGTGGAAGGGCATATTTACGATGTAATGAGTGTTGCAGACCTGGCGCTTGCTACCAGCGGAACGGTAACTCTTGAAGCTGCGCTGTGCGGGCTGGGCTGCGTTATCGTGTATAAAACTTCTCCCATATCGGCATTTATTGCCCGCAGGGTTATTAACATACCTGATATCGGGCTGCCGAACATTGTGGCAGGCAGGCATATTTTGCCGGAGCTATTGCAGGAGGACTTTACGCCTGAAAAAACGGCGCAGGAAGCACTGCATCTTTTGGAGCCTGAACGCAATGCGCAGATGAAGCAGGATTTAGAGTGTGTAAGAGAAAGATTAGGCGCCCCCGGTGCGGTAAACCGAGTTGCGGAACTTGTGCTCCGCGTAGCCAAGGAGAAAAAATGAATTTATATTTTCGTTTGTTAAGTTATGTACGTCCATATTTAATAAGAATTACCATTGCTATTATTTGTACAATGATGGCAGCTGGATGTAATTTGTACCTGCCGTGGATTATTAAAGATGTTGTTGATAAGGTGCTTGTAGATAAAGATACGGTAATGCTTAATTATATCGCAGCAAGTATCATAATAGTTTTTATCGTAAGAGGATTGTTTTTCTATGGGCAAAGTTACCTTATGAGCTGGGTAGGCCAGAAGGTTGTTATTGATGTCCGTGGAGATATTTTCCGTAAGCTGCAGCGATTGAGCATGTCTTTTTATGACAAAAATAAAACCGGCACCATTATGAGTTATGTCACCAATGACGTTGCTGCCATGCAGACGGCAATGGTAGATAAAGCGGTAGAATTTGTTACCGAAGGGCTTATCCTGGTGGGCAGTATTGCTGCCATGCTGTGGTTGGACTGGAAACTGACGCTGTTTACCTTCTGCACATTCCCGGCAGTTTTGTGGTGTATGGATTACTTTGGCAAGAAAATCCGCAGAAATGGCGGCGAAATACAGGCCTGTACGGCAGAACTGACCTCCGTTTTGCAGGAGAGTGTATCTTCAGCGCGTGTTATTAAATCTTTTGTACGCGAAGATTATGAAACTAATAAATTTGACAATCAAAATAAAGAAAACTTTTATGCCAACATGAAAAATATTAAGTTAAATTCGCTGCTTACTCCGACTGTTGAGTTTGTGGCTGCCGTAGGCGTAACCATTGTTATGTGGTACGGCGGGCGCAGTGTTATTGACGGTGATATTACTGCCGGTGCGCTGGTAGCGTTTTTGACTTATGCTGTTAATATAGCGAATCCTATCAAGCGCCTTACCAAAGTAGCGGCAAGTATTCAGCAGGCATTGGCTGCCGGAGAGCGTGTTTTTGGAGTACTTGATTTGCCGGAAGCCATTAAGGAAATCCCCAATGCCAAAGTTCTGCCGCCTGTTAATGGCAAGGTTGAGTTTGATAATGTAAAATTCTCCTACAATCCGCAGGAAGAAGTGCTGGACGGTTTGTCCTTTACCGTTAACCCCGGTGAGGTAATTGCCATAGTCGGACCTTCCGGCGCAGGCAAGTCTACCATTGCCAGCCTGCTGCCCCGTTTTTATGATGTCACCGGCGGTGACATACGCATAAACGGATACAGCATTAAAGATGTAACGCTTGATTCCCTGCGCGGGCAGGTTGGTATAGTGCCGCAGGAAACTATGCTTTTTAACGGCAGTGTTTACGATAACATTTTGTACGGGCGGCTTGATGCAACTCCTGACGAGGTAAAAGCCGCTGCCAAAGCAGCCAATGCCGATGAATTTATCAGCCAGCTGCCGCAGGGTTATGCAACCATGCTCGGCGACCGCGGCGTGAATATTTCCGGCGGCCAGCGCCAGCGCATTTCTATTGCCCGGGCAATACTTAAAAATCCGCGCATTTTAATTCTGGATGAAGCGACATCCGCACTTGATACGGAAAGCGAGCGCGTTGTACAGGATGCCCTTGACCGTTTGATGATAGGGCGTACATCCTTTGTAATTGCGCACCGCCTTTCGACTATTAAAAATGCCGATAAGATTCTGGTGCTTGAACATGGTGCACTTGTGGAAGCAGGCACGCATGATGAACTGATTGCCAAAAACGGGCTGTATGCCCATCTTTATCAAATCCAGTACCGCAGCAAGGAAACGAAATGAGGGTAGCCGATGTATATAATTTATAACTTACTGATGATTGGCGCATTTTTCCTCGTAATGCCGTATTTCATCTACCGTTCGATATGTGAAAAAGGCTTTACACGCAGGATGCGCCAGAGCCTTGGCGGTATCCGCGATGAAGAAATTGAAGCCGTTGCGCTTAAGGGCTGTATTTGGATTCACGGCGCGTCCGTTGGCGAGATTGTAGCAACCAGCCCGCTGGTAAAGGAAATCCGCAAGGCAATGCCGGAAATTCCGATCCTGGTTTCGGCAGTTACGGTTGGCGGTTATGATATGGCGCGCCAGATTATTCCGGAAGCAGATGCCATTATTTATTTCCCGCTGGATTTGCCTTTTGTGTCGGAATCCGTTGTAAAACGAATCCGCCCGCGCATTTTTATGCCGGTAGAAACAGAACTGTGGCCTAATCTTCTGCGCGCGCTGCGTGAACGCAATATTCCGGTAATGATGGTTAACGGCCGTATTTCCGAAAAATCGGTAAAAACCTACCGCTATTTGTACGGTATTTGGGATGATATGCTGAATACTGTAAGCCGCTTCTGCATGCAGTCCAGCATTGATGCTGACTATATCCGCCATTTGGGCGCAGACCCCAGCAAAATTTATGTAACTGGCAACACCAAGTTTGACCAGACCTATGCGGAAGTAACGCAGGAGGATCTGGATAATTATAAAAAAGAACTGGGCATCGAAGGGGCGTATCCGGTTATTGTTGCCGGTTCTACCCATCCTACCGAAGAAAAAGCCATGCTGGAGGCTTTTAAAACCATTAAGGAAACTTATCCCGAGGCGCGTCTTGTTATTGCTCCGCGCAAGCCGGAACGCACTAACGAAATTGTGCGCCTGGTTGGGCATTTCGGTTATGAAGTTGGGCTCCGTTCCAAGCTTTTGAAAATTGACGGTGTACGTCCGCAGTACCCGGTACTTTTGATTGATACCATCGGCGAACTGGGACGCATTTATTCCGTCGGCGATGTGGTATTTGTGGGCGGTTCTTTAATTAACCACGGCGGACATAACGTACTTGAACCTGCCGCTCATGCCAAACCTATTCTGGTTGGCCCAAGCATGCAGAACTTTAAAGATTCCTATTCACTTTTGAGCAAGGTTGGCGCCTGCAAAATGGTGAGCGGCATACCCGAGCTTACCAAAGAGCTGCTGGATATTATAAACGATGATAAACGCCGTGCCAAAATGGGTGCAGCGTCTTTGCAGGTTATTAAGGAAAACCGCGGTGCTGCCGTGCGCAGTATTGAATACCTTGAAGATTTGTTGCGCATTACTACCGTTCCGGCAACTATTATGTCGCGTTACCCGACCAATATCCGCAATCTTAATGATGAGGGCGGCATCAGCCTGCGCCATGCTGATTACATTATTCAGTATGTGTATCAGATGGTGCACGGCACGGAAACGCCTTTTATGGGCAGCGTGCTTTTAGTGGTGCTGCGTTTCTTCTCTTATTTGTACGAATTTGGCGTTTGCAGCAAATTGTGGCTGTATAACGTGGGCTTTTTTAAACAGACAAAACTTGATTGCTGCGTAATTTCCATCGGCAATATTACCGTTGGCGGCACAGGTAAAACCCCTACCGCGCAGAAAGTTGCGGCAATGATTAAAAGCATGGGCTATAATGTTGTTATCTTAAACCGCGGTTACCGCTCTCACTGGGATAAAGAGCTGGGCGTGGTAAGTGACGGCAAGAAGATTTTCATGACGGCCTACGAGGCGGGTGACGAAGCTTACCTGATGGCAAAAACCCTGCCCGGCATTCCCGTTATTATCGGTAAAAACCGTGCCGTTACCGGCCAGTTTGCCGTAGATAAAATGAAGGCCGAAGTAATCATCATGGACGACGGCTATCAGCACTGGCATTTGTACCGCGATCTTGATGTGGTGCTGGTAGATACTTACAATATGTTTGGCAACGGCTGCCTGCTGCCGCGCGGCACACTTCGCGAGCCGCTGAAGCATCTGGACAGGGCTGGGCTCTTTTTGCTTACCAAAACCGACCAGAGCTCGCAGTTCAGCCGTATTAACCTCCGTAAAAACCTTGCAAAATATAACGACCGTGCTCCGGTTATCGAAAGTATCCATCACCCGAAAAACTTTGTCGAAATTGCCGACTGGTACAAGGGCATTCATGAAAATACGCTGGAACTTTCCGAACTGGAAGGCAAAAAAGTTATGGTCTTTTCCGCTATCGGCAACCCGTCTTCTTTCGAGCAGACTCTCGCCGGTATCGGGCTTGATATCCTTGAAGCAATCCGCTACCCGGACCATCACGATTACGGTATGCTGGAAATGCAGTACATCAGTGAGCGTGCGGCCAGCAAAGAAGCGGTGGCGCTTATTACAACCGGTAAAGACGCGGTTAAAATTCCGACCGAATTTATTTACTTCAACAGGGATTTGCCGCTGTACATATTAAACATGGATATTATGATTACCAAAGGGCAGGACTTGTTTGAAAAAGCAATTGTCAATGCCATTAAAAAGGAGACGAAGAAGTAATGAAGGTTTTATGTGTAATTCCGGCCCGCTATGCTTCTACCAGGCTGCCGGGCAAGCCGCTGGCGCTGATTGCCGGTAAGCCGATGATTCAGCATACTTATATGCGCGCCTGCGAAGCGGAAGAACCGGATGATGTAATTGTAGCAACGGACAACGAAAAAGTTTATGATACCGTTATAGGCTTCGGCGGCAAGGCCGTAATGACTTCGCCGGACCATCCGAGCGGAACTGACCGCCTGGCGGAAGTTGCCATGCAGTATCCTGATGTTGATGTAATTATTAACGTGCAGGGCGATGAGCCGATGATTGACCCGGATATTATTGACCGTCTGGCCAAAGCCTTTGAAGGCAATGACGATTTAAAAATGGCAACCATGAAGGTGCCGATGAAGGAAAGCGAATACAACGACCCGGCTGCCGTAAAAGTTGTAACGGATGACAACGGTTATGCGCTGTATTTTTCGCGCAGCCTGATTCCGTATCCGCGCAACGATATTGAAGGCATGCGCGTTTATAAACATGTTGGCGTTTATGCTTACCGCCGTGACTTTTTACTGCAGTACGCAGCGCTGGAACCTACCATGCTTGAAAAGGTGGAAGGGCTTGAACAGCTGCGTGCGCTGGAAAACGGCTATAAAATAAAAGTTCTTGAAAGCGATTTTCAGGGTATCGGCATTGATACTCCCGAAGATTTGGAAGCAATCAACAAGCTCTTTGCGGCAAAAAACAATAAATAACAGAACAAATAACTATCAGTAAATAAAGGAGGCAGACATGAATATAGTAACAGTTGGCAATTATAAAGTTGGGCAGGGCTGCCCCATGCTGCTTATGGCAGGTCCCTGCGTACTGGAAGGCTATGAACGCAGCCTGATGATTGGCCAGCGTGCCAAAGCCATTGCAGATAAACTCGGCATGCCCTATGTTTTTAAGGCATCTTTCGATAAAGCAAACCGTTCTTCCTATAATTCTTTCCGCGGGCCGGGATTAAAAGAAGGTTTGGCCATTCTGGCCCAGATTAAAAAAGATTTGGGCGTACCCATTGTAACGGATATTCACGAACCAGCGCAGGCAGAGCCCGTTGCGGAAGTTGCCGATATTTTGCAGATTCCGGCATTTTTGTGCCGCCAGACTGACCTTGTTTATCAGGCTGCAAAAACCGGCAGAACCGTTAACGTAAAAAAAGGCCAGTTCCTTGCCCCGTGGGATATGAAAAACGTTATCAAGAAAATTGAAGAAGCCGGCAATCACAACATTATGCTTACAGAGCGCGGCGCAAGCTTCGGCTATAATACTCTGGTTACGGATATGCGCGGGCTTGCCATTATGCGTGAACTCGGCTATCCGGTTGTAATGGACGCAACCCACAGCGTGCAGATTCCCGGCGGCCAGGGTACTTCCTCCGGCGGCCAGAGCCAGTATGTTCCGCATATGGCAAGGGCTGCTGCCGCAGTAGGCATCGATGCTTTATTCCTTGAAGTACACGATAACCCGGCTGAAGCTCTTTCGGACGGGCCGAACATGGTAAAACTGGATAATTTGGAAGCACTCTTGAAAGATGTGCTGGCCATAGATAAAATTGTACGCGGCTGATTGGCTGCCTGCATTTAAAGGAGTGATTTCCTGATGGAAGATGTAATGCTGGAACAGGCGCGGCAGGTTCTGCGTATGGAAGCGGAAGCCGTGCTGGAACAGGTTGAACGCATAGACGAACATTTTAAAGCAGCGGTTGAAATGATTATGGCCTGCCCCGGCCGCACCGTTATTACCGGCATGGGCAAATCGGGCATTATCGGGCGCAAAATGGCAGCAACGCTTGCCAGCACCGGCACGCCTTCTTTTTACCTGCACCCGGCAGAAGGCATTCACGGCGACCTGGGCATGGTAACCGAAGGTGACGTTGTTATTGCGCTTTCCAACAGCGGTGAAACCGGCGAAGTGCTGCACATACTGCCTTCGCTGCGCAGAATAGGCGCTAAATTAATTGCCATGGTGGGCAATCCCAATTCCACTTTGGCCAAAAATTCCGATATTGTTTTAAATGTCGGTGTCACAAGAGAAGCCTGCCCGCTCGGGCTTGCGCCTACTTCAAGCACAACCGCGGCGCTTGCTTACGGCGATGCGCTGGCACTGGCGCTGCTTTCAAAACGCAAATTTACGGCCAGCCAGTTTGCTGTATTCCATCCGGGAGGCTCTCTGGGACGCAAATTGCTTCTTACTGTTGAAGATATTATGCACAGCGGCACGGAAAACCCGCTTGTTAAAGCAGATATCAGCGTGCAGGACGCACTTTTTGTTATTACCGACAAGGGCCTTGGCGCTGTTTCCGTTGTTGATGATGACAACAAAATGCTGGGCGTGCTGACAGACGGCGATATCCGCCGCGGACTCAGCAAAGGCGTGGACTTTTTAAAACGCCCGGTAACGGAACTTATGACGGCCAGCCCGAAAACCATTACCAAAGAAAAACTGGCTGCACAGGCTTTGCATATCATGGAAAGCAACCGTCCGAAACCGATTACGGTACTGCCGGTTGTAGATGCTGAAAACCATGTTATCGGGCTTTTGCATATGACTGACCTTGTACGTCAGGGCGTGGTATAATGGAAAGAAACGTAAAAAATGCCTCCAAAATAAAACTGCTGGCCCTTGATGTGGACGGCGTACTGACGGACGGCAGCCTGAATATCGGCGCGGAGGGCGAGCTTTTTAAAGCCTTTAACGCGCGTGACGGTCTTGGTCTGAGCTGCCTTCTGCGCAGCGGCGTGCGTGTGGCAATTATTACCGGGCGCAAAAGCGCCATCATTCACAGCCGGGCGGAAGAACTGGGCATTACAGAGCTTTACGAAGGCATTAAAGATAAAAGAAAAGTACTGGCAGATCTTGCCGCGGCAGGAGGGCTTGGGCAGGATGAAATTGCCTATATGGGCGATGATTTAAACGACCTGCCTGCGCTTTTATATGCCGGGCTTGCCTGTGCACCGGCAGACGCTGCGCCGGAGGTAATTGCTGCCAGCAGCTTTGTTGCCGCAAATAACGGAGGGCGCGGAGCGGTGCGCGAAGCGGCCGAACTTATTTTAAAGGCACAGGGCAAATGGAATGAAATTGTAAATGCTTATATGAAGCAGGGACAGGGAGATTCACAATAATGTGGCTTTACTATTTATTAAAGAGCATGAGCTGGATAATCAGCCACCTGCCCTATAAGCTGGTTGTAAAAATCGGTCTGGGGCTTGGCAGGCTTTATTACATAATTGCCAAAAAACAGCGCATAAGGGCGGAAGAAACAATAAAAGAACGCCTTGGCTATTCGGACGAACAGGCCAAAGCAACCATCCGCAGCCTGTTTATCAAGCTGGGCGCAACTTTTATGGAAATTATGTATATGCCGGCATTAAATAAAAACAATATCCGCGGGCTGGTAACTTTTGACCGCCCCGATGTTTTATGGGAAGCACTCGGCGAAGGAAAAGGCGTTGTAATGCTGGCCTGCCATATGGATAACTGGGAATGGCTGGGTGCGGCGCTGGCGTTGTCGGGTTTTCCGCTGAGCGCGGTGGAAAAACCTCAGCCGAACCATATTTACAGCGATTTTATGAATGAACTGCGCAAGGGAGTAGGGCAGGAAATTTTTTCGCGCGGTACCAGTGAAATTCTGGGCTGTGCCCGCGCCATGAAGAAAAAACGCATGCTGGGGCTTATTGCCGACCAGGACGGCGGCTATGACGGTATTTTTGTTCCGTTCCTCGGCAAAATGGCTTCAACGCCGACCGGGCCTGCTTATTTTTCCAGAAAGTTCAAAGCGCCGATTGTGCCGATATTTATTGTGCGCAAGGAAGGCGATTACGGGCATCTGGCGATTGTTAAAGACCCCATTTACTACGAAGACACCGGCGACCGCAAGGCCGATGATTATAATGTAACTTTGAAAATGACGCAGATTGTTGAAGAAGTTATAAAAGAATACCCGGATAACTGGCTGTGGTTCCAGCACCGTTGGAATACCCCGTACACACCGCCGGAAGAAAAGGAGCTGAAGCAAGGTGAAAAATAAGGGGCTTTTGCTGATTGCAGGCGGCATTGCCATTGCAGCAGCAATAATTGCCTGGCTGATGTTTGGCGGCGAGGCGCCTAAGAACCCGGAAAATACCGCTTCCAATGCGGTAAGCGCAGTAGTTAAAAACACTACCGTCAGCCGCGAGCAGGACGGCAGACGCCTGTGGGAGTTTTCGGTTGAAGCGCTGGAAAGCATTTCCGGCAGCGGCGAAGCTGTAATGAAAGGCGTTAAAGGCAAAATTTACCGCGAGGATGGTTCAGTAATTGACGTTACTGCCGGCGGCGGTAAAATTAATAACGACGATAAGAACTTTGCTCTCGACCGCGGCGTAAAAGCAACGCTTTCTACCGGCGGGGAGATAACTGCCGAAGAAATCAGCTGGAACCAGAAGGACGATATTATTACGGCCACCGGCAAAGTAAAGGTTGTTAAAGATGAACATACGGCTTTGGCCGATAAAATTGTTACCAGCAGTAAATTTGACCATTTTAAATTAAGCGGACATGCCGAAGTACAGAAAGGGGAACTGTAATGATGAAAATAAAATCAGTAGCGGCGCTGGCAGCGGCTTTTATGCTGTTAGGTTCATCTGCTTTATATGTGCCGGCATTTGCGGCTCAGGGCAGCGGTTTTAATGTTAAAGCCGACGAAATTGAATATGATATGACCAGCGGCAACGGCACTGCCAAAGGCAATGTGGTAATTTTGCATGACGGCGGCAAGGCTACGGCCGCAGCTGCGGAATTTAACAGCAAAACCATGAGCGGCAAACTTACCGGCGGCGTTGTTGCCGATAAAGACGATGCCCATATTACCTGCGCAACCTTTGTAATGCATAATGAAGATTTTGTTTCCGCAGTAGGCGAAGCATCCGTTACCAAAGAAGATAAAACGCTTACGGCAGAGCAGATTGACTATCACAGCGACGCCGAATACGCTGAAACCATCGGCTCCTGGGGGCAGTTAACTTCTACCGATGGCAGTGTGCTTACGGCAGCGCAGATTACCTATAACGGCAAAACCGGCCTTGCAGAAGCTACCGGCAATGTCGATATCGTAAGCCCGCCGCGTAATTTAACTGCAAAGGCGGATAAAGCAATTTACGACACCAATAACGACGGCAAAGTAGAACTTATCGGCAATGCAACCGCAACTCAGGACGGCAATACCGTTTCCGGCAACCGCCTGATTATGAATAATGCAGGCAATGCCGCAGCAGGACAGCGTGCCGAAGCATTTGGCAATATTAAGATTGTGTATGTTCCCGAAAAGCAGCCCGCACAGGCTGAGGCAAATACTGCCGCAGCAGGCAGCGAAGGAACGCAGACAGAAGCTGCAGCCCAGGACGCAGCAGCAGAAACCACCGGACAAGTGGAGGCAGCATAGTGGTAATTGAAACAGCTAATCTTGTAAAAGAATATGCGGACAGACGCGTTGTAAACAATGTCAGCATCCGTGTTGAGCAGGGCAGCATTGTTGGTTTGCTCGGCCCTAACGGCGCCGGCAAAACTACTACCTTTTATATGATAGTAGGCATCATCAAGCCGGATTCCGGAACGGTAACGCTGGACGGGCAGGATATTTCCGGCCTGCCGATGTATATGCGCGCGCGCGCCGGTATTGGTTATCTGCCGCAGGAGGCTTCCATTTTCCGTAAAATGACGGTAGAAGAAAATATTCTTGCCATATTGGAAGCCAACAATGTGCCGGAAAAAGCGCGTTATGAAAAAATGAATGCGCTGGTTGAAGAATTTCATATCGACCATATCCGCAAAAACAAGGGCACGGAGCTTTCCGGCGGTGAACGCCGCCGCGTGGAAATTGCCCGCGCTTTGGCAACAGACCCGGCATTTATTCTGCTGGATGAGCCTTTTGCCGGTATCGACCCGATTGCCGTTGCCGATATTCAGAATATGATTGCCCATCTTGCGCAGCGCGGCATCGGTATTCTGATTACCGACCATAACGTGCGCGAAACGCTGAGCATTGTTGATAAAGCATACATTCTTGCCAATGGTGAAATACTGCTGCACGGCGACAGCGAGACCATTGCCAACGACCCGGTAGCGCGCAAATACTACCTTGGTGAAAACTTTAGCATGTAGGGGGGAAGAAGATGCGTTTACGTTTGTTAGACAGATATGTACTGAGCGAATTGCTGTATCCGTTCATCTTCGGTATAGCCTCCTTCTCAAGTATTTTTATCGCCAGTTCCATGCTGTACCGCATCACGCAGTACATGACAAAATACGGCGCCAGCTGGGATAGTGTGGCATGGCTGTTCTTTTACAGCCTGCCGGAAGTAATTAACTACACCTTCCCGATGTCGATGCTTCTGGCATCACTTATGGCGTTCGGCAAATTGTCCGGTTCAAGCGAAATTATCGCCATGAAATCCGGCGGCATCAGCTATTACCGCATTGTAGCTCCGGTGCTGATAGTGGCGTTTATTGTCAGCATGTTCTCGGTTGTATGGGCCGAAAAAGTTGTGCCTGCTTCCAAAGTGCAGTACACACGCGTTTTGGAATACCAGATTAAAAAGAACACCAAGCCGAAAACGCAGGACAATGTTATCATTAAAACCATGAGCGGCGACACTCAGCGTTTAACTTACGCCCGCCGCTTTGAAGAAGAATCCGGCAGAATGATGGACATTACCATAGAGGAATTTGACAACCATAAACTGGCACGCATCCAGACTGCCAAAGAGGGCCGCTGGGAAAACGGTTCCTGGCGTTTGATTGACGGCACGGTGTATTCCGTGCATGATGAGGCAGGCCTGCAAAGCACTGCCAAATTTGATGAGCAGATAATTCCTCTGGATATTGCCCCGGAACAAATTTCCTGGGAACAGAAAGAGCCGGAAGAAATGACCATCCGCGAACTGCGCGAATACATACACATGCTGGAAATGCAGGACCAGCCGACTGCGCGTCACTGGTGCGAAATTTACATGCGTATCTTTATACCTATGGCCAGCTTCTTCTTTGCCATGATAGGCGCGCCGCTGGGAACGCAGAAACAGCGCACAAGTTCGTCCATCGGCCTGGGGCTGAGCATTATAGTTATTTTTATTTACTACGCGATTATGACCTTTACAACGGGCCTTGGCAAAGGCGGGGCAATGAATCCTTTTCTGGCCTGCGCACTGCCGAACATTATTTGCCTGATGGTAGGTATTTATCTTTTACGGCAGAAAAATGCGTAAAAGCAATGGGGTGAGTTTATGTTTGGGTTGCGCCTGATAATTATTCTGGCTGTTGTCGGCGGCCTGATTGCATTTATTGGCGATAAACTGGGCAGTAAAATAGGTAAGAAAAAATTATCTGTTTTCGGGCTGAGGCCGTACTATACCTCGGTGCTGATGACGGTAATTACAGGCGTGCTGATTGCGGCAACGACCATTATCGTTATGGCAATATCTTCAGACAGCGCCAGGACGGCAATGTTCGGCATGGAACGTTTGCAGGACGAATTGAGCAGCCTGAACAGGGAAAAGGCCATAGCGGCGGAAGAAATGGATAAAGCCCGTGCTGCCCTTGCTGACCGCAACAAGGAAATACAGGACCTTGACGGAGAAATTGAGGCTATTAATGCCGAAAAAGCACATCTCCAGAATGAGGTTAACAGCAGCCGCGAAGAGCTTGGGCGTGCCCGTGCGGAAGTAAACAGCCTTTCGGAATCTAAGGCAACGCTTGAAAAAGAAGTTAATTCGCTGGAGGCTACTACCGAACGCCTGCGCCGCGGCATTGTTGCCATGCGTGAGGGCGACGTTGTATACCGCAGCGGCGAAGTAATTTATGCAGGCGTTTTAAGCAGCAAACTTGCCGATGCCGAAAACGCCAAACAGCTTGAAATGTTCCTAAGCGCGGCTAACGAAGCGGCCATGCAGCGCATGGGCATCCGCAGCGAAGAACCGGTAGGCGTTTTGTGGCTGCCTAACGAACTTATTCAGGCGGCTTTAAAAGAAATTCAGGCTGCAGACGGCAATGTGTTTGTAAGGCTGCGCGCCGTGGCAAACATTATAGCCGGTGAGCCTGCAATCTGCACTATTGAACTGCTGCATAACGAATGTGTATATAAAAACAACGAGCTGATTTACAGCAAAGTTATAGATGTAAGCGGCATTAAATACGGTTTGGACCGTGAAATTTTAATGTTCCTGAATTCCGTTAACCATACGGCTGTAAGCGCCGGCGTAATGCCCGACCCGCTGACCGGCAAGGTAGGCAACCTTGACGCGGGAACTATGGTGCAGACCGGCGAAAAAATGGCGGCGCTTGGCGGCAAAGTTATGCTTAAGGCGTATGCCCGCGGCGATATTTATACCTCCGGCCCGGTGCTGCTGCGTTTAGAGGTTGAAGATGCTGAATAACGGTTTTTTGCTTGGCATAGACCCGGGCAGCTTTAAAACCGGCGTGGCGCAGGTAACGCCGCAGGGTGAAGTTTTAAACGCCGAATGGGTGGAAACAAAAAAACTTACGGAAGCACTGAACCTGCTTTGCAGCGATAAAGGGCTGCCGCAGGCGGTAATTATCGGCAACGGCACCAATACGCAGCCGGTGCATAAAGTGCTGGCGCAGATTTTTACTGCCGTGCCGGTAATAGAAATTGATGAAAAACACAGTACGGAACAGGCACGCACTTTGTACTGGCAGCTTAACAAGCCGCACGGCTGGCGTGCGCTGCTGCCGGAAGGTTTGCGTGTGCCGCCGGAACCGCTGGACGGCTATGCGGCGGCGGTGCTTGTAAAAAGATATCTGGAGCAAAATAAAAGCAGGGATTAACGCCCTGCTTTTTTTGCAGGTATTTTGCCCTGCGGCAGCGAATAATGCAGGCAGAATTATTTTGTTGGTGATGTTATGAAACGGCTTATAAATTTATTTTTTGTAATGCTGCTGTGCTGCGCAGCCTTTTTGGCAGAGGCCGCACCGGTACAGATAGATATTTACAGCGTTAACGATTTGCACGGCAGGCTGCGTGCCGCAGAAAATGCGCCCGGCGCTGCGCGTTTAGCTGCTGCGCTTAATTTACTTACGGCAGCTAATCCAAAAGGCACGCTTATTGTTGCCTGCGGTGATATGCTGTCAGGCAGCATCGACGCAGACAGCTTTGACGGCTTAAACTCTGTGGAAGCCATGAATATTATGGGGTTTGCCGCAAATTGTGCAGGCAACCATGCGTTCGATTATAATTTTCCGGCTATTGTGCGTCAGGCCAAAGCCGCTGATTTTCCGCTTTTGGCGGCTAATATTACAGATGCAAACGGCAATATTCCCGCACCGTTTGCGCCGTATGCCGTGGTTAAACGCAATGGCATAAAAACAGGCATTATAGGCGTGCTTGACGAGCAGGCGTTTAAAAAAGTAAAGCCAGACCGGGTGGCAGGGCTGAAACTTACCTCTCCGGCAGAAGCGGCAAATAAATATGCTGCGGAACTCCGCAGAAACGGAGTGCAGGTAGTTGTGCTTTTGGCGCATATCGGCGGGCAGATTGAAAACGGCATGCTGACAGGCGCAATAGTACCGGTGCTGGATAACCTGAAAGGCATTGACGCTGTGGCGTCAGGCGACAGCCATACCGTGTTTGCCTGCTCTTATAAGGGCATTCCGGCAGTGCAGGCAGGTGAATACGGCAGGCAAATAGGGCATATAAAACTGTTTTATGATGCGGATACCGGCAAAGTTACAAAATCAGAAGCGCAGGTTTATACAACGGCAGAGTTAACTCAATGCTGCGACATCGATATGGCGCGCTTTTTAAAGCCCTATTTTAACCGTGTTGATAAAATTTACAGCAAGGTGCTGGCTTATAATACACAGTATCTGGCTAACGAAAAGTACGGTGAATCGCCGCTGGCCGATTATTTTATGGATTTAATTAACAGCGAACTGCAAACGGATATAACTCTTTATAACGGCGGCGCAATCCGCGCCAACCTGCCTGCGGGCAATGTTACGCTGAAAGAGCTTAAACAGATTTTCCCGTTCAACAATACCTTATATGTTGTGCGGCTGCGCGGCAGTGATATTTTAAAGGCTTTGGAGCACGGGCTGTGCAGTAAAGAAATTGGCAGGGTGCGTTTTGCCAGGCTTACCGTAACGGCAGATTTAACTGTGCCGGAAGGAGAAAGGTTAATATCTGCGCAGTTGGCAGACGGCAGTATGCTGAGCCCTGAGAGATATTACAGCGTTGCTGTTAATGATTTTCTGCTTTCCGGCGGCGACGGTTATACCTCTTTAAAAGGGGCGGAAATTATCCGCGAAAGCGGCAATGACCTTGATGTTTTAAGCACGGCGCTGAAAAAGGCAGGGCAAATAAATTTTGATTATAATAATAAGCGTTTGATTTTAAAGTAACGGGAGGTTAATATGGAAAATTTAAGCACTATAACTTGCGGAACTTTTTTGGAAGAACTGGCGTCAAAAGCGCCGACACCGGGCGGCGGTGCGGCTTCGGCACTTTGCGGGGCTGTTGCGGCGGCGCTTACGGCCATGCTTGCCAATTTAACTGTTGGCAAAGCAGGCAGCGAAGAAAATGAGCAGCAAACTGCACAGATTATTGCCACTGCCGGTAAACTGCGTGAAGAATTGACGGCGCTTGCAGATGATGATGCGGCTGTATTCGGCAAATTTATGGCAGTCTATAAAATGCCCAAAACAACGGATGAAGAAAAAGCAGCGCGTACGGCTGCAATACAGCAGGCTGCGGTTGCGGCGGCTGATGTTCCCATGCAGATTGCCGAAAAAAGCATGGAGGTACTGCTCTTGGCCCGCAGAATTATTGTAACCGGCAACCCCAATGCCATCAGCGACGGAACGGTATCGGCCATTGTGGCAAGGGCAGCTCTGCGCAGTGCATTATATAACGTAAAAATTAACCTTGGGCTTATTAAAGACGCCGCTTATGTGGAGCAGGCAGCGGCAAAAATGCAGACGCTGGAGGCCAAAGCACTGGAAACAGAAGCTTTTGTGCTGGCGCGCACGGATGAAATTTTAAAGTAATGACGCTTGACTGATAAGCATATTTATCATATAATAAAAAAATAGCATGGAGAGGTGGTCGAGTGGTTTAAGGCTCTGGTCTTGAAAACCAGCGAGGTGCAAGCCTCCGTGGGTTCGAATCCCACCCTCTCCGCCACGATTTTACCGCGCCTTTTCAGGCGCGTTTTTTATTATGGGAGCGCTATGCTTTATTTTGAATACGGCGAAAAAGAACTTAATTATTTAAAAAAGAAAGACAAGCGTCTGCTGCTGTTATAGAAAAAGCGGGGATTATTCAAAGAGAATTATACCCCGATATTTTCGTGTCGCTTGTTAATTCCATTGCGGGGCAGCAAATATCGCGCCACGCCAAAGCAAGCGTCTGGCGGCGTTTTACGGAATTGCTTGGCGGTGTTGTTACGCCGCAGGCTATTGACGCAGTAACGGAGGAACAGCTGCGCAGCTGCGGCTTATCCGGGCGCAAGGCCGTGTATATTAAACGCCTGGCGCAAAAAGTGCTTAATGGCGAAATTGATTTTGGCGCTTTTGCAGCTATGGCTGATGAAGAAGTTATTGCAGAACTTGTAAAACTTGATGGCATCGGCAAATGGACAGCGGAAATGCAGCTGATTTTTTCGCTGGGGCGTAAAAATATATTAAGTTTTGGCGACGCTGCTATTCAAAACGGGCTTAAAAGGCTGTACGGGCATAAAAAAATAACCCTGGCGCTGGCAGAAAAGTACCATAAACGTTACAGCCCGTATGCTTCGGTAGCCAGTTTTTATTTGTGGGCGCTGGCCAACGGCGATGTGGAATACGAGCGGCCGCGCAGAAACGCAGAAAAAATTTAAAATTGTTGCTTTAAATACTTGCCAAACAGCAAAACATAGTGTATACTAATTAAGTAAGTCAATTGGAGTGGTACTCAAGTGGCTGAAGAGGACGGTTTGCTAAATCGTTAGGGGGGGCAACTCCCGCCAGGGTTCAAATCCCTGCCACTCCGCCAGTTAAAAATTAAGACCCTTTAGGCAGATGCCCGAAGGGTCTTTTATTTTTGTAGTAAATTTTTATAAAAGATGTGCAGTGAGCAGAACTTTAGTTAAAAATTTTTAACTATTAAATTCAATTTTTTATAATTTTGCGGTATAATAGTTTCTGCTGTAATTATTGTTTCAGCAAAATGTTTTAATTTCAGGAGGTTTATATGTCTAAATTACGTATTGCCATTACTGCCGATACTTACCCGTACGCCAGTGATGTAACTAACCTTGTGCGCGCGCCGTTTACCGCACGCGGGCTGGTTGATATTATTAACGAGCTGGGCGCGCTGCCCATTGTGCTGCCGGATGTTCCGGGCGCCAAAGGCGAAGACTATGCAGAGATGTTCGACGCGCTCATTATTCCCGGCGGGCCGGATGCCGACCCTTCGTTTTTCGGCGAAGAACCGTGGATGCATATCGGTATGACCAATTACAAACGCGATGTGTTTGAAGCAGAAATTTTTAAAGCCTTTTACAAGGCAGGCAAGCCTATTTTCGGCATTTGCCGCGGCTGCCAGTTTATTAATATTATGATGGGCGGCAGCGTATATCAGGATTTGGCAACGCAGAACCCTGACGCTTATATCCGTCATTCGCAGGGTGCAAACGGCTGCTATCCTACCCACCACGTAACGGTGGAAGAAGGCAGCTGTCTGTATGAAGCGCTTGGCGGCAAAGCGTATGTAAATTCCCGCCATCATCAGGGCATTAAAAAAGTTGGCGAAGGTTTAAAAGTTACGGCCAAAGCTCCGGACGGAGTTATTGAAGCAATTGAAAGCGCTGAAGGCAGCCAGATTGTTGCCGTGCAGTGGCACCCGGAAAATATGTGGCAGGAGCACCCGGAAATGCGCAGAATCTTTGCCGGTTTTATCGACAGGGTTGCCGCATCTAAAAAATAAAGTTTAATTTAAAATAAGGGAGAAGTTACTATGAGTAAAGGTAAAATGGGCTTTTGGACGATAGTGCTTTTCGGTATTAACAGCATTATCGGCTCGGGCATTTTTCTTTTGCCTAACAACGCCATGAGCATTATCGGCCCGGCAAGCCTTGGCGTACTTTTGTTTGATATGCTGCTGGTACTGGCAATGACTTTTTGCTTTGCCGAAGCCAGCGGTCTGTTTAAAGATAACGGCGGCCCGTACATTTATGCCAAAGAGGCTTTTGGCAATTTTATCGGCTACGAGGTTGGCTTTTTAACGTGGATTACCCGCATTATTGCGTTTTCTACTATGGGCGTTGGCTTTGCCACTGCTTTGGGCGGCATTATGCCGGAGTTAAGCACGCCGTTAATGAAAAACATTATTGTAACCGTAATTTTTGCGTTGCTGGCGGTTATGAACCTGTTTGGCGTACAGCTTTTTAAGGTTATTCAGAATATGGCAACCGTTGCCAAGATTCTGCCGTTTGTATTGTTTATCGGCATGGGTGTTTTCTTTATCGACAGCGCCAATTTTACGCCGCTGTTCCCCGGCGGTGAATATACCCCCGGCAGCTTCGGCACGGCGGCTGTAATGCTGTTCTTTACATTTACCGGCTTTGAAAGTATCGCCGTTGCTGCTTCCGAAATGGAAAATCCGCAAAAAAATCTGCCGAAAGCTATTTTGGTTGTTATCTGCATTGTAGCAGCAATTTATTTTATGCTTCTGGCCTGCGCTATCGGCATAATGGGCTACGACCTTGCCAATACAACGGTTCCCGTGCAGGAAGCCTTCGGGCGCATTGCGGGCAGTTTCGGCGTGGGCATTGTTGCTTCCGGCACGCTGGTTTCTATCGGCGCGCTGTGCATCAGTTCGTCTTTTGTTACTCCGTACAGCTGCCTTGCTTTGGCAGAAAAAGGCATGCTGCCTGCCGCTATGACGAAGCGCAACCGCTTTAACGCTCCTTACTGGTGCATAATTGCTTCTACCGTTATCGCGCTTTTAATTGCATATACCGGCAGCTTTACGTTCCTTGCTTCCATCAGCGTGGTATCGCGTTTTTCGCAGTATATTCCCACATGCCTTTCCATACCGGTATTCCGCAAAAAAATGCCGGATGCGCCGCGTGCGTTTAAAATTCCGTTTGGCCCTGTTATTCCGGTTATTGCCGTGCTTACCAGCTTATGGCTTCTGGCACAGGCTAAGCCCCAGCAGCTGATTATGGGGCTTGGCGCAGCCGTAATTGCCGTACCGTTTTATTACTTTGTTTATAAAAATAAAAAAGAAGAATAAAAACCAAAAACAAAAGGAGAAGGTTTTAAGCCTTCTCCTTTTATAATTTTACAACATTTTCAGCATAACAATGCCGCCAATCATTGTAAGTATACCGAATGTGCCAAGAGGTTTAATTTTTAAACCGAAAAACAATTTATCCACAAAGGTGGTTGCTAAAATGCCCAGCGCGCCCCAGGTTGCGTAGGCAATGCTTAAATCAAGCGTTAAAAGGGCCTGTGCCAGAAACAGGAAGGCAACGCCGATAAGGGCAAGCGAAGCAAACCCGTATTTTTTATTGTGGAAACCGTTTGATTTTTTAAGAAAAATATTAGCGATAACGTCAGTTGCAACAGCAAGCAATAAGTATATAATGCCGGTTGTATAAGCCATTTTTATTCACTCCCAGTGCGGGCTGTACCGTTTTTAACCATTGTTAGCCCTATTAGTATAATTGCAAAAGCAAAAAGCTTTTGCGGCGGCATTGCTTCGTTAAAAATAATCCAGGCAATAAAGGCGGTACCTATAAGGCCAATGCCTTCCCAAACTGCGTAGGCAACGCTGATGGGGATTTTTTTAACTGCCTTGCTGAGGCAGAAGTACGAAAAGCCCATTAATAAAAGCATTACCGGATAACCGATAAACCATTCGTGCATAACGGAAAACTTCATAAAAGTTGTGCCTGTAACTTCCAGTGCAATGGCCGCAAAGAGCATATAAACATGTTTCATGATAATTCACCCTTTCACTTGCAGCAAAGTAATTTTGCCGCTATAATAATAGTAAAGTATGGTGCAGCACCATAGTCAAGGGGGTTTTTGAAATTTCGCAGAGGCTTTTAAAAACGGGCGAATTTGCCGCCTTTTGCAATACAACCAAAGATACTTTATTCCATTACGATGATATTGGGCTTTTAAAGCCGGTAAAAACAGCGGCGAACGGTTACCGCTATTATTCGCTGAACCAGATTTATATGTTTGACCTTATAACTACTTTAAAAGAAGTGGGGCTTTCGCTGGAAGAAATAAAAAATTACATGGATGAGCGCGATGCCGATGCCTTTATGGAGCTTTTAAAAGAGCAGGACAAGCTGCTGAAGCAGAAAATTGAGGTGCTGACGCGCCGCCGCCGTCTTTTGCGCAATACATTAAAAATGACAAAAGAAGCGTTTGATGTGCAGGAAAATACCATAAGCATTGAAGACGCCGGAGAAGAATATTTTATAATTAGCGACAGACCAAAAAATAACAGTGAAAAAGAATTATTTGCCGTTGTTTCGCGCTTATGGGATTACTGTACAAAGCATAATGCGTATGATGATTTTGTTACTGGCGAGATAATTCCTTACGAAAATATTGTAAACGGCAGTTTTGCTACGGGATGGTTCTCCTCGCGAGTTGATAAAAAAGCAAAAAGCCGCTATTTGCACGTTAAACCGGCAGGATACTATGCCGTTAAATATATACGTTCATCATACTATGCCTTGCAGGAAGAATACCGCAAGTTTTGCTGCGAGCTGAACGAACTTGGCTATGAACCAAACGGCAGTATTTATCAGAATGATATAACCAATTATTTATCGGAGCGTTATGCCGATGATTATTTAATGAAAATAGAGGTAAGTGTTAAACGGCATGATGAAAATGGCTGCAAATAAAAATTTAACTAAAAAAGAACTGCAAATTTGCCTGCTGCTGACATTTGCCTTATGCGCTTTAGCGGTGGTGACGCTTTTTGTAATGCCTGCGGACTGGCGTTTTACGGCAGCGCTTGCTGCGGCGCAGTTTTTACTGCTGCTGCCGCTTGTTTATTATTCGCAGCCTGTTTTGCAAAGCGGCAGAAAAACTTTATTTGGCGGCGTACCGGCAATGGAAGGGCTGGTGTTTGTTTGCTGCGTGGCTGGAATCATCAGCAGTGTAATTGTAAGCATAAATGCGGTACATGGTTTTATCAATGCCGCAGCGGCAGGTTTTGCACCGCTTGCAGTTTTACTGTTTACTGTTTTGGTAAATTGCTATTTTAAGCAAAACCGTTTAATTTTTAGTGCTGAGGAGCCTGATGACGGTATTACAGCCGATAAAACAGCGGCGTTTGTGCTGCCAGCGGTATTTGCCCTTGCACTTGTGGCGGCGTTAAGCTGGTGGTTTTACGGGCTTGGCGCGGCTGCTTCGTGGCAGGTTTTAAGCAGCGTGCTTATGGCAGCCGGGGCAGGCGCGTTTATGCTGGGTAATACTTTGCCGTATTATTTTGCCTTGCAGAATGCGCAAAACAAAAATTATTCGTTTGAAAACAAAAAAACATTAAATAACAGCCGCAAAATAAGTATGGCAGTTTTTGATGAAAGTTTTGCCAATGGCAGCGGAGTGGAAATAACAGATATTATTACGGCGGCTGTCAGTGAAGCGCAGCTTTTGGCGTTGGCGGCATCCGTTGCGGAAACTGCCGGGCATCCGCTGCGCGAAGTATTGAAAAATGCGGCAGCTGGGCTTAACCTGCCTGCGTGCAGCGGCGTTGTAATGCTGCGGGGCGGCATTGCGGCGCAGTGCAGCCGTAAAAATATCCGTATGGGCACATTGGCGTTTGTGCGTACTGTGGCGGATGTTCCTGCTGCTTTTGCCAAATATGAAGCAGAGCTGCAAAAACAGGGTAAAACTGCCTATTATTTAACCTGCGGCAGAAATTTGCAGGGTATTATTGCGGTTGGGGAAAAAGTCAATACCAATCTTGCCCCGGCGTTGCAGAGTCTGCAAAAACTCGGTGTGCGCACTGTTATGTTCAGCAGCGGCGCCAAGCACAGGGCAGAATACATCGGCAGTAAGGCCGGTTTTGATAAAACCGTGGCGGAACTTAGTGCGGAACACCAGAAAGAACTTGCCGAAACCTTTTGCAGAACCGGGGAATTTGTTACCGTAATTAAGCGTTGCGATGACAGTACAGCCTTGCGGGCAGATATTTACAGCCCCGGTGCCGTTAAAGAAGGCAGCGTTGTTTTTAAGGATGGCAAGGTAGAAAATTTGGCAGAGGCGATAAAGCTGAGCGGCAGGCTGCAAAAAATGTGCGGGCAAAATGAAAAAGCTGCTCTTTTGGCAGCCGTGTTATGGGCTTTTTGCTCTGCCTGCGGATGGTTGCTGCTGTTTAAAACAGCACTGCCGGGCATTGTGCTTGCGGCCATGCTTGCAATACAGGAGACTGATATATGGATAAACAGCCGGAGGCTGCGGAAATGAATATTAAGAAACTGCTGTAAAGAAATTTACGGCAGTTTTTAATTATAAATAAAAAAAGATAAAAAATTTTTTAAAATTTTAGCACTCACCTATTGACAGTGCTAACAACAAGTGGTATATTATATTCAGAACGAAGGAAGGCCCCGATAAGGGGCGGAAGCCTTAAGTTCAGAAGCGACAGCCTTTAAAGCTGCTGATATAAATTGCAAGTTTTGAAAGGAAGTCTTTTATTATGATGTTACCTACCATTTTTGGAGAAAACTTATTTGATGATTTTATGGACGATGCTTTTGAAAGAAACTTCTTCGGGGGCAGAAACCCGTTATATGGCAAACACAGCAAAAACCTTATGAAAACAGATGTTAAAGAAACCGAAACAGGTTATGAACTTGATATTGACCTGCCGGGCTTCAAAAAAGATGAAATCAGCGCTCATCTGGAAGACGGTTACCTTACCGTTTCGGCTGCTAAAGGCGTTGATAAGGACGAAAAAGATAACGAAGGCCGTTATATCCGCCGTGAACGTTACAGCGGCAGCATGACAAGAAGCTTCTATGTTGGTAACGCCGTTACCGAAGAGGATATTAAGGCTAAATATGAAGACGGTATTTTGAGCCTGAGCATTCCTAAAAAAGACCCGAAAGCCGTTGAAGCTAAAAAGTATATCGCCATTGAAGGCAAATAAGTTTATAGCGTAAATTAAAAGCTGTGGTGCTTTTAGCACCACAGCTTTTTTGCTGGTTAAACTAAAAACGCACCATGTAAAAACATGGTGCGTTTACTTTTTACTTACTTACTTACCATCTTCTGGAGGAGCCGCCGCCACCGCCGCTGCCGCCTCCAAAACCTCCTCCGCCGCCGAAGCCGCCGCCACCGCCGCGCCGGAAGATTGATAAAATCAGCATTTGGGTAATAAAGCCGCCCAAAAATATGTTATCTATTACGAGAAGCAGCACTATGCCGATGCCGATTGCAAGTTCTGCCCACAGCGGCAGGCTGTCATTCTGCTTCGGTGCCGGCGGCGTATAGCTTACGCCTTCCAGTTTAACATTGTATTCTTTGGCAACTGTTGCTGCCGTTGCGGCATAGCCGTTAACAATGCCTTTATCGTACTGTCCCTGTTTAAAGTAGGGCAGCATAGTGTCATCCTGCAAGCGTCCGGTAAGCCCGTCGGGCAGTGCGCCCTCCAGCCCGTAACCGACTTCAATGCGGCTTTGCCTGTCCTGTGTGGCAACAACTATCAGCACGCCGTTATTTTTATCACGGCTGCCGATGCCCCAGCCGCGCAGCACTTTAAGCGCATAGCTTTCAATGGGCTCGCCGTCAAGCGTAGGCACCGTCAGCACGGCAACCTGTGCCGTTGTTTTGCTGTCAAGCTCACGCCCGATAGAATAAATTATTTTTTCGGAAGCCGGGGAAATAACGTCAGCGTAGTCCTGCACATATATATTGCTGCCTGCCTGCGGTTTAGGCGGTATTTCCGCTGCTTCCAGCCCTGCTGCGGCATAAATGGTTTGTGCCAGTACCAGCAGCAGAAGTAAAAAATGCTTAATCATGGTTTAAGTCCTTAACGCATTTTAAAATTGTACCTGCGGCACTGCTTTGGCGCTTTCGGGCACTTCAAAGTAATCACGCTGGCTGAAGCCTAAAATGCCTGCATACAATACGGTTGGGAATTGTTTGATGCTGGCGTTGAATTCCTGCACGGCGTTGTTGTAATCCTGGCGGGATACGGCAATGCGGTTTTCGGTGCCTGCCAGTTCATCCTGCAGCTGCGTAAAGTTGGCGTTGGCCTTAAGCTGCGGATAATTTTCAGCTACCATTAACAGGCGGCTCAGTGCGCCGGAAAGTTCGCCGTCAGCCTGGCTTGCTTCCTGCACGGTTTTGGCTCCGCCGAGTTTGGCGCGCGCGTCGGCAACAGCCTTAAACACATCGCTTTCGTGTGCAGCATAACCTTTAACGGTATTAACAAGGTTGGGAATTAAATCGTTGCGGCGCTGCAGCTGGTTTTCAATCTGCGACCATTTGCCGTTGATGTTTTCATTCATGCCTACAAGGTTGTTGTAACCGCTCATTACAAGCCCGAAAATTACGAGCAGTGCGGCGATAACAATCATTAAGTTTTTATTCATTGTGTAAGTTAACCTCCTTAATTATATTAACTATATTTTAACGAAAACTCTGTGCCGGTGTCAACTTTATCATAGCGGCGGAGTGTGAATTTATTGTGTAGAAAATTTTACATAATTAACAATTTCTTAATGAAATTTAAAGTTTTTTAACCAATACTTAACCTGCTGCACACATTGCATTTTAAATTTTAATGTTAAAATGAAGAAAATCAAAATCACGGAGGTTCTAATAATGAGTTTAAAGAAAAAAATTGCCGGTGTTCTGCTGGCAACCATGTGTACCGCATTCTTTGCCGGCTGCGGCGGCGATAACAAATCTGCCGACAGTACCAGCGGCAAAAAAGTACAAATTGAATATTGGCATGTAGCGTCTGAAAGCTTCGGCGGCCAGACCGTTAAAGAACTTGTAAAAGATTTTAACGAAAAACATCCCGATATTGAAGTAGTTGAAAAATACAACCCTGATATGTATAAAGGCCTTACCCAAAACCTGCAGGCAGCCATTGCTTCCGGCAAAAATCCGGACGTAGTGCAGATGGGCTGGTCCTACCTTAACTATGCTGCCGAAAACCTGAAATACCAGGATATTAACGAATCCTTTGAAAGCGCCAAAGACCCGAACTTCTTAAAAGACAACTTCCTGCCTAACGTACTGGCGCTGGCGCAGACCGACGACGGCAAACAGATTGGCGTGCCGTACTCCATCAGTGTGCCGGTACTGTACTACAACCCGGAAATTTTTAAAGCAGCAGGGCTTGACCCCGCTAACCCGCCCAAAACCTGGGACGAAGTTAAAGCGGCTGCGAAACAGATTAAAGACAACACCGGCAACATGGGCTTCTTCATGCAGGAATATGCCGATAACTGGACTCAGCAGGCTATCATCGAATCCAACGGCGGCAGCATGCTGAAGAAAGAAAACGGCAAAACCTTGGCAGGCTTCGATACCCCGGAAGCTGCCGAAGCATATCAGCTGCTGGCTGACATGGTACAGGAAGGCACCGGCCTGCATGCTACCAACGAAGAAGGCTTCCAGGCTTACCTCAGCGGCAAGCTTGGCATGGTTTGCACAACTATCGGCAAACGCGCCAACTTTGAAAAGAGCGCTAAGTTTGAAGTAATGGCTGCTCCGTTCCCTAAATTTGAAGGCAAAGAGCTGAAAGTTCCGGCAGGCGGCAACTTCTTGATGATTTTCAGCAACGACGATGCTAAAAAAGCAGCAGCCGTTGAATTTATCAAATATCTGGAATCCCCGGAAGCACTGCTGAAATGGAGTACCGGCACCGGTTACCTGCCGCCGCGTAAAGGCGTAGAAAACGACCCCAACGGCTTCAAGAAACTGGTTGACACCAACAAAAACGTGCAGGTTGCACTTTCCTTAATGCCTAACCTTGTACCTTGGGCAAGCTTCCCCGGCGCTAACGGCTTACAGGCTGAACAGCTTCTCATCGACGCCCGCGACATTATCCTGAGCGGCAAAGAAAGCGCTGCGCAGGCTCTGCACGAAACCGCAGAAAAAATTAACAGCCTGATGTAATAAGGGCTGATGAAGTTTCAGGCTGCTGCTTGCTGCGGCAGCCTGATTTTTAACTAAAGGAGAAATTAAGATGGAAAAGAATAAATGGCACGCGTTTTTGTTTCTGCTGCCAAGCATCTTCTTTTTTGTAGTATTTTCGTACTGGCCGCTGCTGCAAAACCTGTATTTAAGCTTTTTCAGCTGGAATATGGTCAGCCCCAACATGACGTTTGTCGGTATCGAAAACTACACCGCCGTGCTGGGCAGCGAGGAACTTATCAAAATACTTGCCAATACGGTTGTGTTTGTAGCCATCATGCTGGTGCTGAATTTTGTGCTGCCATACCTGTTTTCGTTTGTGCTGGGGCACTTAATTGAACGCGGCAAGGGCTTTTACCGTTCAACCCTTTTCATGCCGGCAACTCTTTCCCTTGCAGTTGCAAGTATCCTGTTCCTGTGGATTTACAACCCGCTGGCTGGCCCGTTAAGCATTGTGCTTTCGTGGTTCGACTTGGAATCGCCGCGATGGTTTAAGGAAAACTGGCTGGTAATTTTTGCTATCTGCACCATCATCGGCTGGAAGGTTTTCGGTTACAACCTGATTGTAATGCTGGCCGCCATGCTGGCAGTGCCGAAAGAAATGATTGAAGCAGCCAAACTTGAAAACGCCAGCAACTGGCAGATTTTTAAACAGATTATCGTGCCGATGACGTCTTCTACCGCTATTTACGTATTTACAATAACTGTGGTGTTCGGCTTGCAGTATGTGCTGGTGCCGGTAAACATGCTTACGCAGGGCGGGCCTGACCAGGGCAGCTCCAACCTGGTGTACATCATTTACCAGTATGCGTTTGTATTCTTCCAGACCGGCAAATCCGCAGCCTTTGCCATCATCACCATGATTTGCTATATCGCGTTCCTGCTGTTCAGGACCAAATATTTAGAGAAGAAGGTATATTATGAAAACTGATAAAAAAGAATTAATGTGGCATATCCCGCTTTTAATTGCAGTTTTTATTCAGCTGTGGCCGATAGTTTTTATGATATCCACTTCTTTGAAGGATATGGACCAGATTTTCCAGGCTACGCTGAACCCGCTGCCCTTCCCGCCGACGCTTAACAACTACACAACGGTGCTGGAGGACTTCCCACTTTTAACCTACATCTACAACACCTTCATCATCGCCGCGGGCACAACCGCGATGAAGGTTATAACAAGCGTCCTGGCGGCGTTTGCCTTTATCTACTATGATTTTAAATACAAAGAAACGATTTTCAACAGCATGCTGCTGACGTTCTTTATCCCGGTAACGGTTTTGATTATGCCTAACTACCTGCTGATGAGCAAGCTGAACCTGCTGAACCATCCGCTGGGCGTAATGCTGCCCGCTTTCGCGGATGGCATGGGCATTTTCCTGATGCGCCAGACGATGCGCGGCATACCGAAAGCATTGTTTGAAGCTGCAATCCTTGACGGCGCTAAACCGTTTACCATTTTGCGCAGCGTTATTTTACCGCTGATTAAACCTTCCGTTATCGCGGTAGCAATTTTGTTCTTTATCAATTCCTGGAACGAATACTTCTGGCCGCTGCTGGTTTTGCAGGACAAGGAAATGTACACGCTGCCGCTTGCGCTGCAAATGTTCATCAGCGCCGAGGGCGGCAGCGAATGGGGCATCGCTATGGCGGTTGCCGTGCTGACATCCCTTCCGCCGCTGGTACTGTACGTATTCTGCCAGAAATTCATCCTTAATACATTTATGCAATCGGGGGTTAAAGGTTAATAATGAACAGCATAGTTTTTAAAGACGTCTGCAAATCCTACGGCGACGCTAAAATTGTTAAATCGCTGAATCTGGAAATAAAAGAAGGCGAGCGCCTGATTCTGCTCGGGCCTTCCGGCTGCGGCAAAAGTACAACCCTGCGCATGATTGCGGGTTTGGAAGAAATTACCAGCGGCGAGCTGATTATGGGTGGCAGGGTTATTAATGACGTGTCTCCCGGAGAGCGCAACGTGGCGATGGTTTTCCAGAGCTACGCGCTGTTCCCGCATCTTTCCGTTTGGGATAATATTGCCTTCGGTTTGAAAATCCAGAAGCTGGGCGAGGACGAAATTAAAAGGCGCACTACGGAAGCACTGAAAATTTTGAACTTACAAGGCTACGAAAACCGCAAGCCGAAAGACCTTTCCGGCGGGCAGAAGCAACGTGTTGCCCTGTGCAGGGCGCTGGTAAAACAATCGCCGTACTTTTTGCTGGACGAGCCGCTCTCCAACCTTGACGCGCAGCTGCGCCAGCAGGCGAGGACGGAGCTTGTCCGCATTCACGAAATTTACAAACCGACCATGATTTATGTAACGCACGACCAGATTGAGGCGATGACCGTTGCTAACCGCATCGTCGTTATGCGCGACGGCGTTTTGCAGCAGGCAGGCACGCCGGACGTTATTTACCATCACCCGGCCAACACTTTCGTTGCAGGCTTTATCGGATCGCCCGCGATGAACATCGTCAGCGGCTATTACAGCAGCGGCAAGCTCAAAATCGGCGATGTGGTAAGCGATGTGCCGGAGCTGTGGCAGAAAATTCTGGCAGGGCATACCAATGTGCTTGTCGGCATAAGGCCGGAGCATTTAAAACCTGCGGCTGACGGTAAAATTAAGGGCTGCGTAAGCTACCAGGAAAACACCGGCAACCAGCGTACCGTGACCGTTAACGTAAACGGCGAAACGGTGTTTGTAACGCTGCCGGGCGTTGGCGCGGAAATTAGCGGCAACATCGGCCTTGACTTTAACTGGGACGAGGTAAGCCTGTTTAACGCAGAAACCAAAGAAAATATCGGTTATGTACAAAAGGGTGAGATTGTAAGATGAAATTTTCGGTAAGCGATTTGCCTTTCGGCAGTTTCAGCAAAGCATTTTTAAAAGCTTTGCCGATGCAATATGATATTGAAATTTTTTATGAATTCGGCACCGACCATTACTGGGATTATGTGCTGAAAGATTTAAAAACCAGGGACGGCGCGGAACGCAGGTTCAGCATTCACGGGCCGTGTGTTGCCGTAAACCTTGCCGACCCGAATGACACGGCATATCTGGAAGTGTACGAAAAAACTTTTGCCTATGCTTCCAAAATTAATGCGGCTTTTGTTGTTGTACACAGCAACGAAGCATGGCATTTTGCCGGAGAAAAACTGGCCGTGCAGGAGCTTGTATGCAGCCGCATTGAAAAACTGCTGCAGATGGCAGGAAAATACGGCGTAACGGTTGCTTTGGAAAACGTGGGCCTGCGTACAACGGGCACACTTTTGTTTGAATATGAGGAATATCTTGGCTTGTTTAAACGCTTCCCTAATGCTGCTGCACTGCTTGATACGGGGCATGCGCATGTTAACGGCTGGAAATTAAGCGATGTGCTGCGCGATTTAAATAACAAATTAGTAGGCGTGCATATTCACGATAACGATGGCACGGCGGATAGCCATTTGCCGGTTGGCTGCGGCAATATAGACTGGAACGATTACTTTGCCGCCCTTAAAGAATATGCGCCGCAGGCAGTACAGGTATGCGAATATGCTGCAATTAACCAGTATGGCATGGTAACGGAAAGTTTGGCAAAACTGGAAGAAGCAGTGAAATAAATAAAGTCGTAACATTTAGTAAAACCTTACGTAGCTTAAATAATTTAACAGTAAAAACAGCGGACAGGATTAACCTGCCCGCTTGTTTTGCGTTAATACCGTTTTTAGTTATTTATACAAAAAGCCTGCCGTCATATCAAGGTAGTTTTCGCCGTCATAAGCGGGGAAGGAAGCTTTCATATTTGCTTTAAATTCATCAGCGGTTTTGCTCTGCTGCATGATTTCTTTGGCTTTGTTAAGGTAGCTGATTTTTTCGGCAACGGCATACTGTCCTTCCGGGCCGCCGTGCGAGGTTAAAATCATGGCGTAGTCTGCTGCCTGATATTCTTTTAACATTTGCAGGAAGGCTTCAATATGTGCCGCACTGATTAAAATGGAGTGGGTTGTTTTGCCAAGCATGTGTGTGTAAACAACGTTCATCGAAGGAATTGCCAGGTCGTAGCTTTAGCCGCGGTCAATAACTTCAAAATCTACACCGGCAAGCTGTACTTTGCCGCTTACGGTATTGGTAATTGCCGCTGTATCGTCGCCGCCGTGGAAATCAGCGCCGAAAGCTGCAAACAGGCCCTGCGTGGTTGCACCGGTGCTGCCTGAAACAATGGATTTTTGCGCGCCTTCCGTGCCGTAAACTTTCATGCCTTTAATATAGCTTGCTCCGGCAGGATGACAGACGATGAAGATATCGTTCATGGGTTTGCCGAGCGATTTAACATATTCTTTCCAGGTATCAAGCCCTGCCTGCCCGGTAGCTACCACGGTGGCTTTAATTGGCAGCAAATGGAAGCTTTTGATTATGCGCAACCTGCAAATGTGTACCTGGCGTTTTAACGAACTTAAAAAGATTTGGACGGCATCAGCCAGAAGGTACTTACCGACAGCCTGCGCTCAATGGAAAAGGATGGCATTGTTGTGCGCACGGTTTATGCGGAAGTGCCTCCGCGCGTGGAATATTCACTGAGCGAGCTGGGCAAATCCATGCACCCCATTATCGACGCTATGGCGGACTGGGGCAGGGCTTATCAGCAAATAGTTAACAAACAGTAAAACTGTGCTTTATAAATAAAACCCGCACTGTAAAGAGCAGTGCGGGTTTTGCATAATAAAAGCGGTATGGCTTTTGCCATACCGCTTTACGTTTTTGTTAATCAGCCATTAGGCCTGATGACGCATTTTGCGCTGAATGAATTTTACGATTTCTACAATAGGAATTACGGAGAATGCCATGCCCATTGCGACTACGTATTCTTCAAAGGAGATATGCTGGAATTTGAACATATCGGAGATAACCGGCATGTAAACGATACCGGTGCTGAGTACCCAGCTGAATACCATGGAGCCGTACAGATATACGTTATGGCCTTGTACGGAGAAGATGGAAGCGTGCTGAGTACGCATGTTGAAGGAGTGGAAGATTTCAGCCATTGCCAGTGTAATGAACGCCATGGTCATACCGTCAAGGCTGTCAACAACTTCCCAACGTCCGGATTCCAGATAATGGCCTACGAAGTAGGATACCAGCGTTACGCCTGCCAGCATAATGCCCTGGTATGCACAGTCGAAGCCCATGCCGCCGGCAAAGATGCCTTCGTTGGAGGAACGCGGTTTGCGTTTCATAATATCGGCTTCGCCTTTTTCCATGCCCAGTGCCAGTGCCGGGAATGCGTCGGTAATAAGGTTAATCCACAGAAGGTGAATCGGCAGCAGGATGGTAAAGCCCATCATGGTCGATACGAAAATACTGATAACTTCGGAAAGGTTGGAAGAAAGCAGGAACTGAATGGATTTACGGATGTTGTCGTAAATGCGGCGGCCTTCTTCAACTGCTGCAACGATGGTTGCAAAGTTATCATCGGCAAGTACCATATCGGCAACGTTTTTGGTAACGTCGGTGCCGGTAATGCCCATGCCGATACCGATATCGGCGTTTTTAATGGAAGGAGCGTCGTTTACGCCGTCGCCGGTCATGGCGGTTACTTTGCCGCGTGCCTGCCATGCTTTTACGATACGAACCTTATGTTCAGGCTGTACACGTGCATATACGGAGTATTTTTCAACAGCGCCGCCGTTAAATTCAGCTTCACTGATTTCGTTAAGCTGTGCGCCGGTAATTGCCTGCGAAGCATCTTCAACGATACCGAGCTGTTTAGCAATGGCAACTGCGGTGTCGATATGGTCGCCGGTAATCATAACCGGGCGGATGCCTGCGCTGTGGCATTCTTTAATAGCGTCTACAACTTCGGGGCGAACCGGGTCAATCATGCCGGTAATGCCAACGAAGATTAAATCATGTTCCAGTGCTTCCGGGCTGAAGTCCGTAGGCGGTTTTTCATATTCGCGTTTAGCGCAGGCAAGTACGCGCAGTGCGTTGTTTGCCATGCGGCGGATATGGCTCTGGATAAGTTCGCGTTTGTCGTCGGTCAGCGGTTTGATAACGCTGTTTTCATCAAGGTAATGGGTGCAGAGGTTCAATACTTCGCCCGGGGCGCCTTTGGTAAACTGAACGTAGTCGCATACGCCCGGGAGTTTTAAGTATTCTTTGTTCAGGCGCTCATGCACCGTGGACATCATTTTTCTTACGGAATCAAACGGAGCTTCGCCGATACGCGGATACATCGGCACAAGTTTGTTTTTCGGGTTGCCTACGGTGTAGGAGTAGGTAACAAGTGCTGCTTCGGTAGGTTCGCCGGTAACGTTGCCGTTATCGTCAATTTCGGCGTCGCAGCACAGGCTCATGGCTTTAGCCAGATACGGACGGTCTTTGGTGAAATGGAAATGGTCAACAACCGTCATTTTGTTCTGCGTTAAAGTACCGGTTTTATCGGAGCAGATAATTTCCGTGCAGCCGAGGGTTTCTACCGCGGTGAGCTTACGGATTACTGCATGGCGTTTGGACATTTTGGTAACGCCGATGGAAAGTACAATGGTAACAACGGCTGCCAGGCCTTCAGGAATAGCTGCAACAGCAAGGCTTACTGCAACCATGAAGGATTCCTGTACCAGACGGGTGTCGATAGCGTCGGCGCGCCATACGCTGAAAGCAAAGATAAATGCGCAGATGCCCAGTACCATGTAGGTAAGGATTTTACTGAGCTGGCTCAGTTTTTTCTGAAGCGGGGTTTCGCCTTCGCTTGCTTCTGTAATAGCGGTTGCGATTTTGCCCATTTCGGTGTCCATGCCGGTGCCTACAACAACAGCCTTGCCGCGGCCATATACAACGGCGGTGCCGTTATAAAGCATGTTTTTGCGGTCGCCCAGCGGAACGTCCTTCTGGTCGCCCAGAGCAAGGGTATCAACCTTTTTGTTTACAGGTACTGATTCACCGGTGAGGGCTGCTTCTTCAACCTTCAGGCTTGCACATTCAATAATGCGCGAATCGGCAGGAACAGCGTCGCCTGCTTCCAGCGAGATAACGTCGCCGGGAACGAGGTCTTCACTTTTTACGGTAACAAGGTTGCCGTCGCGGTAAACTTTAGAAGTTGCGGCGGACATTTCCTTCAGTGCTTCAATGGCTTTTTCAGCTTTGCTTTCCTGAATAACGCCGAGCACCGAGTTTAAAATAACAACGAACATGATGATAAATACGTCAACCGGGGATTCACCGGACAGATAGTTGGTGATGCCCGATACAACGGCTGCTACCATCAAAATAATCAGCATCGGATCAGACAGCTGCTCTAAAAAGCGCTGCAGCAGGGTAACTTTCTTCCCTTCGGCAAGTTTGTTTTTGCCGTACTTTTGCAGTCTTGCTTCGGCCTCCTGTGCTGAAAGACCGTGTGGGTCTGAAGAAACTTCTTTAAAAGTGTTTTCCACAGATTCCAGATAGAATTTCATTCATTTTGCCTCCCTTAAATTTTTTTGAAGATCTGCGCAAGTTCATAGCTTTATGGCATTTACGCATGAGTCTCGTTAATTAAGGCAAACCAGGCAAATTGCGTCCGTGTTTGTTGAGATGCCCCGCCTTGTTAAAGCGGTAACTACTCCCTCATCATTCAGTCATACAGCTATATATAACTTTGAAAAAAGTATATCATTTTTTTAAGAAAATATCAATAATTATCTATGTTTTGGTAGTTGTTTTGTTTTTCTCCTGTGTACATTTTATAAATTAGTGCTTGACAAAAAGAAGTGCTTCTGTTAAAATTTTTTACATTCCTAAAGGGGAGTAGTTCCCGGCAATAAGTCAACATACTAGCCGCCCAGCGGTTTGGCTTATTCTTTAGCAATCAAGCTAAAAACGAGACCTTTAGTACAGATGGCATAAGTCTGTACTAAAGTGCCTCGTTTTTTTATTTTTATAAATATATTTTTATGAGGGATGTGGTATACAGGCAGATACGCCATAGCGCTGATGATTTATAATGTATATGAAATTTAGGAGGGTATTTTTCATGACAGCGTTTATGACAGCATGTATTTTTGTAGTACTGGCAGAAATGGGCGATAAAACCCAGCTTCTGGCAATGGCGTTTGCCACAAAGTATAACTGGAAAACAGTTATGGCAGGCGTTTTTGCGGCAACTGTTTTTAACCATCTTTTTGCGGTAGCGGTAGGCTCATACTTAACCGAGTTTGTGCCAATGAGTACAATTCAGCTGGCCGCTTCCGTTTCGTTTATTATTTTCGGCTTGTGGACTATCCGCGGCGATAAGCTTGAAGGCGAAGACAAAGAGCGCGGCATGAGCCCGTTCTGGACTGTTGCGGTTGCCTTTTTCATTGCGGAAATGGGCGATAAAACGCAGCTGGCAACTGTTGCGCTGGCGGCGCAGTTCCAAAGCCTGATACCGGTTTGGCTGGGCACCACTACCGGCATGATGATTGCTGACGGCATCGGCGTTATCGTTGGCAACGTGCTTGGCAAACGTATTCCGGAGCGCACCGTTAAATGGGCTGCGGCAACGATTTTCATTTTGTTCGGCCTCGTAGGCATTTACGACTGGTACACCGGCGGCAGCCTTATGGGCTGATTGCAGGCGTTATATAAGTAAATAAAAACAATAACTGTTAATATTGTGTAACGAAAAAAGGACGGTAAGCGTAAGCTGCCGTCCTTTTATAATAAGATTTTATTTTGTGAAGTTATGTTGTTAACCGCCAAGAACGGTATATACTGATGCGGCTCTGCAAAAATGCTGCGGCTTCATCGATTCCGTCCGGGCGAAGCACCGGACTCTCGTACATAGGTGTTTTGATTTTAGCCGCCGCAATTTTTGTCTATCGCCTTGCAGCATATACTGTTCTTGGCTTTTATATTGTTCTGCTGTAAAGCATAAAATAAGATCACTGGGTGAAGTTTTGAAAATTTAAAGACAAAACAACGGCGGCTTCATGTTATTAGTAAACTTCATGCGCCAAACCGCTACGAAGTCGTGTTTGCGCACGGTGAAGCCGTTGCATTTTGCTAAATTTGAAAAACTTTATCCAGTGATCTTTTTGGTCAAGTATGCTAAGTTTTTTATAATAAATGTAGGATTACAAATTTTGCTCATTGTTCAATCGCAAAATTAGCATAACTTCGCTGACACAATTATTGCCTTTGCTGCTGTTTGGCACTAATTGGCGGCTCAGTAAAAATAAAAAAACACCGCATATTCTGCGGTGCTGATTTTTAATTGGTGGCCCCGGCAGGATTCGAACCTGCGACCTTTTGATTCGTAGTCAAACGCTCTATCCAACTGAGCTACGGAGTCACATTTGTCATCGCTCTCGCTGCTGACAAATGATATTATACTGGTTATTGGCGCAACTGTCAAGCATAAATTTAAAAATTTTTTAAAATTTTTTTAGCGGCGGCAGCATGGCTGTTTTGTGTACATTATTTTACTATTCACAAAAACAAACAGGTATTTTTATGCATAAATTAACACAGCCTGCTGCATATTCTATTGACTTTAGTGCATACTTTGCATAAAATTAAAATGTTACAATTATTTTGAAAGCTGTAATAAGGGGAGGATTTTAAATGTCAGTTTCATTAGCAATATTAATATTGTATATTGCGGCTCTTTTTGCAATCAGCTGGTATGCTAAAAAACGCAGCGAAGGCGAAGCGGAAAACTATGCCCTTGCCGGGCGCAAACTCAACACGCCGCTGATTGCCGTAACCATTATCGGCCTTGCCGTTGGCGGCGCTTCAACCATCGGCGTTTCGGAACACGCCTTCCGCGTTGGCCTTTCCGCCGGGTGGTACACTATTGCCTGGGCGCTTGGTGCCATTGTAATGGGCATGTTCATGGCAAAAAAATACCGCGAACAGAACATTACCACAATTTCGGAACTTATTGAACGCCACCACGATATGAAAGCCGTTGTGCTGGGCGTATTCTGCCAGATTGTCATTCAGCTGGTTATTATTTCGCTGCAATACATTGCTGGCGGCAGCATTCTGCACGCCATTATGCCGGATGTATTTGATTTTAAAAGCGGCATGATAGTAAGCGCCATAGTATTTATCGGCATTACTTTCATCGGCGGTATGTGGTCTGCTTCTCTTTCCAATGTTATGAACATTGTATTAATTTACGTTGGCATTTTAATTGCAACGGTAGTGCAGTTTTACCGCGTTGGCGGAATGGAAGGGCTGGCTGCATCGCTGCCTGCCGGTGTGCCATGGTTCAGCTTTACGGAAGGCGTTGGCATGGTAACCATTACCAGCTGGGTAGTAACCTTAATTACCGTAAACCTTTCCCTGCAGAGCATTTTGCAGATTTCGCTCGGCGCTAAAGACGCAGAAACGGCTAAAAAAGGCTTTGTGTGGGGCGGCATTATCATGCTGCCGGTAGGCGTTTTGGCGGCGTTCCTCGGCATTTGCGCCAAGGCAATGTACCCGGACGCTCAGGCTGCGCTTGCCCTGCCCGAAGTTATTGTAAGCTTGCAGCCGCTTCTGGCTGGCATTACCCTTGCGGCGCTGTGGGCAGCCGATGTTTCCACTGCGTGCAACCTGCTTTTATCTGCCGGTACGCTGTTCAGCAACGATATTTACAAACGCTTCATTAACCCTGCGGCAGACGGCAGCAGGCAAATTTTAATGACGCGCCTGTGCGTAATGCTTACCGGTTTGATGACACTCGGCCTTGCCATGACGGTATCAAGCATTTTGGGCACCATTATGATAGGCCTGAGCCTGACGGCGGCGTTTACGGTAATTGTTATCGTGGCGCTGTTTTTCCCGCAGCACAGCTGCAAAGAAGCAGGCTTCTGGACACTGCTTGCCGGTTTTGTAATGCTTATTTTGTGGCAGTTCTTCCCGGCAGTGCGCATTCTGCCCAACATCATTTACATGGAATGGCTGGTGTGCATTATCGCTTATGCGCTGGTGGCTGTTATCAAGCCCGGCAAAAAAGCGGCGTAAAACTGTTTAACGGCGGCGGGGCATACCCGCTGCTTTTTTATTTCTGCGGCGTATGGTATACTAATATCAGAAATTTTTGGGAGGCTGCTATGAAAAATACCGGCATCAATCCTGTTGTAATAAAAGAAATACGCCAGATGGCACAGCAGTGCGGGCTTGTGCGTGTAATTCTTTTCGGCTCCCGCGCGCGCGGAGATTTTACCAAAGTAAGCGATATTGACCTTGCTGTTACGGGCGGCAACACTGCGCGATTTGCGTTGGATATTGAAGAAACGTCAACGCTTTTGTGCTTTGATGTTGTTGATTTGGATAAACCGGTACAGAAAGAACTGCGGCAGGCCATTGCTGATGAAGGGATAGTATTGTATGAAAAAGTATGAAAATTTTAAAGCCGCACTGAAAAACCTTAAAGATATTTACGATTACGAAGAACCGTACAACAATGTTGTGCTTACTGGGCTGGCGGCATTATACGAAATTTGCTTTGAACAATCATGGAAAGCAATGAAAGAACTGCTTGTAAACGAAGGCGTTAGCGAAGCGGCAACAGGTTCTCCCAAAAGTATTTTAAAAGCAGCCTATAAGGCCGGGCTGATTGATGATGAACAGCTGTGGCTGGAAGCTCTTGCCACTCGCAACAATGTGGCGCACGCTTATAACAGCGCCATTGCCCTGCAAATAGTGCGCGATGCCAAGGCAAAATATTACGATATGTTCTGCCGTTTGGACGAAGTGCTGGCAGGCAGAATTTAATCAGCAACGAAAAAATTTATAGACACATAAAAAACGCATCCGCGCCCGGTAAAGGGTGGGATGCGTTTTTTTATGTATAAAGTTTTCGTGAAATTTTACATTAAAAGATTTTTTTGATGGTTTGTGTTTTTGTAGTTAGGTTATTGTATTTTTATTTAGTTTTTTATTCATGTAACTTTTAATTTTGTTTTCGTCTTTGATTATACGTTATCAATCTTCCATTTCTTTTTATTATTCATCTTCATTCTTTTGAATGAGCAAAAGAACGAAGCAAGAAAACTCACGCGGCTGAAAAAATTTAAACGCGGTATGCCGAAAGCAATAAAATTTTCCGCGGAACTCGCTTCGCTCAAACACCGCTAAATTTTTAATGCCGCGATTTGGCGTAAACCTCACTTTTTAACTGCTCGATTTTGTATATCTTGCCTTTGTATTGTACGATTTAAATAATTATCATCCAACATATATGAAAATTATGGCATTTGGCTTATTAAAACCTGCGGCAACATTGCTATTTTTCAGAATAATATTTCAAAGTACGAATTTTGGCGGAGCGCGACTTTCAAAAAACAGGCGAAAACTTAAAGTAAAAAGGCACTTGCAGCATTTGCCGGAGGGTGTTTGAGCGAAGCGAGTTTCCGCAGGCGCTGCAAGTGGCAAACTGATTTGATACTGAGCCGTTAAGTTTTTTGAGGAGCGAAGGCTTTGGGCTGAGTCGCCAATTAGTGCCGAGTTATAGCGAAGGCAATAATTGTGTCAGCGAAGCTACGCAAATTTTGCGATTGAATAAGGAGCAAAATTTACGTTACCTTAATATTTTTGGCCTACAAAAAGTAATATGAATAAAACCGTAAATCAAAATATAATAACGTAAATACAAAGACGTAACGTAAACAAAAATTAAAAGATAAACGTAAAATTTTCGCCGCCAGGCAGGTAATAGCAAATTTTTGCCTAAATAAATAAGTACATTATATTGCATTGGCAGGTGTTTGAAATGGCCAAACAAAGTAACCAGAAAGCAAAATTATTATATTTACAAAAATTTTTAACGGAAGAAACGGATGCACAGCACGGCATTACCATTGCCGGGCTTGTTGACAGGCTGGCAGAAGCAGGCATTGCCGCAGAGCGCAAAAGCCTTTATGACGATATTGAGGTGCTGCGCGCATTCGGCCTGCAAATTGAAACCGTGCGCGGGCGTGCCAACAGTTATAAATTAACCGGCCGCGTATTACAGGCGCAGGAGGTTGTTAAAACCGGTTTGGCATTAAAAGCCGTGGGCGTGGAAGATGCCGAAGCAATTATTGAAAGTTTGTGCGGCTTGCTGAGTAAATATGACGCAGAAAGCGTTAAAAACGAACTTGCTGCCGCCGTTATGCCGCAGCAGGATAACGCTCATAGCACAGAAGCGCAGGAAGCACCGGCAGAAGTGCTGACTGAAACTGTACCCGAAGCAGTGACGGCAGAAAAAGTGAAAGAAACGGTACAGCCGGAAACTGACAAGGCGGAAGAAAAATCCGCACCGCAAGCGGAAAAAACAGCTGCCGCTAAAGACGCCAGCGCCGCCGAAACTATTGAGCTGAAATGCGCTGCGGACTTGCAGGACGCTGTGCTGGCCTACCTGGGCGCAAGTGCTAAAATTGTAAAAGTAAAAAGCAGCGGTGTTGTTATAAAAGCAAAAACTGTAGTTAACGAAGATTTTTATGCGCAGCTTATTAAATGGGGCGGCGTAAAATTAAGCGAGCCTTCGGAACGCCGCAAAGAATTTAAAAAATACTGCAAAAAAATCATCAGCCAGTATAAATAACGGAGCGTGAAAAATGGAATTTATTGAACCTGACCGCAGCAATTATATTGTATCGGCGCATAAGCCCAATGACGAAGGCGTGCGCGACATAGGCTTTGTTAAGGGCACGTTTTTGGACGGCAGGCCGTACAGGCTGGAATGCTGGTGCATGGACGAGCTTATTATGGCAAGTGTTTTTTTTGACGAGCGTTATTTAACGGCGTGGAAGCGCCTTGATTTTGCGCTGCTTTTGGAGCTGGAAGGCGTTTTGCAGTTTAAGGACGGGCCTTATTTGCAGGCAGGGCGCATGAAGGACGGCAAGGGGCGCGGCATTTGGGCCGTTACCGTTATGCTTAAAGATGATGACGGGCTGCACGCCGAAGTTTTAACGCCCGTGCAGAGATACAGGTAGCTTAGCAATTACAGGCAATAATTTTCTTGTTTTAATTGACAAGTTAATATTAATATGCTACAATTCTTACAATTTGAAAGGAAAGTTAAAAGAGTCTTTTCAAAGCGATTATTACGGACCACTCTTTAAGAGTTAAGGCCATACGGACAGCCGGGTCCACTGCCGATTGACTGCTTTGGGCAGTCCTATTGATTGAGTTAAAAGCTCGAATTTTATAAGTTGGTTATCCATAACTGAAATGCGCCAGTGCGCAAACTTGTGAAACGGTCAATACGAGTAGTAAAAGTATAATTGCTATATAGACTCTGACTTAATCCGAAAGCATATACGCCTTTTTTGCCTTTATACTTGTTGGCAGAAGGGCTTGAATTTTGGTTGAGAACGCAAGTTGTGCATTAGCACGGCTTGCGTTTTTTGTTTTGCGTAACCGCCGGGAGGGTGAAAAGATTGAGGAATAAACGTACCGGTTTAGACCAGAGCCGCGCGCCGATTTACGAAGCGCTGGAGAACTTTCGCCGGATGAGGGTAGTGCCCTTTGATGTGCCGGGGCATAAGCGCGGGCGCGGCAACCCGGAGCTGACGGCGTTTTTGGGGCAGGCCTGCGTGGGCGTGGACGTGAACAGCATGAAGCCGCTGGATAACCTGTGCCATCCGGTTTCTGTTATCCGCGAGGCGGAGGAGCTGGCGGCGGATGCTTTTGGCGCAGCGCACGCCTTTTTAATGGTAGGCGGCACTACAAGCTCGGTGCAGAGCATGGTGCTCTCTTCCTGCAAACGCGGGGATGAAATTATTTTGCCGCGCAACGTGCATAAAAGCGTTATTAACGCGCTGGTGCTGTGCGGCGCGGTGCCGGTGTACGTTAACCCGGAGGTAGACCAGCGCTTGGGCATATCGCTCGGCATGAAGCGCGAACAGGTAGCCAAAGCGATTGCCGAACACCCCAAAGCCGTTGCGGTTTTGGTGAACAACCCAACTTATTACGGCATTTGCAGCGATTTGCGCGCTATTGTAAAAATGGCGCACGACGCCGGTATGCTGTGTTTGGTGGATGAAGCGCACGGCACGCATTTTTATTTCGGCAGCGGCCTGCCGGTATCGGCCATGGAAGCCGGTGCGGATATGGCGTCGGTATCCATGCACAAAAGCGGCGGCAGCCTTACGCAGTCCAGCCTGCTGCTGACGGGGCCGAACATTCACGCCGGTTATGTACGGCAGATTATTAACCTTACACAGACCACTTCGGGCAGCTACCTTTTAATGTCCAGCCTTGACATCAGCCGCCGCAACTTAGCTTTGCGCGGACGCAAGGTGTTTCACCAGGTGGCGGATATGGCGGAATACGCCCGCCGCGAGATTAACGCCGTGGGCGGCTATTATGCTTTTGGGCGCGAGCTGATGAACGGCAATTCCGTATTTGATTTTGACACCACCAAGCTGAGCGTGCATACGCTGGATATTGGGCTGGCGGGCATTGAAGTGTATGACATTCTGCGCGACGAGTATGACATACAAATTGAGTTCGGCGACATCGGCAACATTTTGGCTTATCTTTCCATGGGTGACAGGCCGCAGGAGCTGGAACGCCTGGTGAGCGCGCTGGCGGAGATACGCCGCCGCTACCAAAAGGACGGCACCGGCATGCTGACGCAGGAATACATTGAGCCGGAGGTTGTTACCAGCCCGCAGGAAGCGTTTTACGCGCCGAAAATCAGCGTGCCGCTGGCAGAAAGCGAAGGGCGCGTGTGCAGCGAATTTGTAATGTGCTATCCGCCGGGTATACCTATTTTGGCGCCGGGCGAGCGCATTACCGGCGAAATTTTGGAACATATCGGCTATGCCAAGGAAAAAGGCTGCAGCATGACGGGGTCGGAAGACCCGGATTTAACACGGATTAACGTGCTGGAATAAAGGAGGCGGCAAAAAATGGAAATGTGGTTTAGTGAGTTTCATACCCCGGACGTAAAGCACAGTATTAGGGTTAACAGGCATTTATATTCCAAACAGAGCGATTACCAGCGCATAGACATTTTTGAAACGCCGGAGTTTGGGCGCGTGCTGACCCTTGACGGCAACGTGATGTTGACTGAAAGGGACGAATTTATTTACGATGAGATGATTACCCATGTGCCGATGGCGGTGCATCAGGGCATTAAAGATATTTTGGTTATCGGTGCGGGCGACGGCGGCGTTGTGCGCGAGCTGACGCGCTACGACCGTGTGCGCCGCATTGACTTGGTGGAGATGGACCCGCAGGTGGTGGAAGCCTGCCGTACCTATCTGCCCAGCAATGCCTGCCGCATGGATGACCGCCGCGTGCATATTTATTTCGGCAACGCGCTGAAATTTATCCGCCGCTGCGAGGAAGAATACGATTTGATTATTGTGGATTCCACCGACCCGTTCGGGCCTTCGGAAGGGCTGTTTACGCGTGAGTTTTACGGCAGTTGCTTTAACGCGCTGCGCGAGGACGGCATTATGGTGAACCAGCAGGGCAGTCCGTTTTATGCGGAGGACGCTGCGGCTATGCAGCGCAGCCATAAACGCATTGCCAGCACCTTCCCCATCAGCAAGGTGTACCAGGCGCATATCCCTACTTATGCCGCCGGTTACTGGCTGTTTGGCTTTGCCAGCAAAAAATACCATCCCATGGACGATTTGGACAGCGAGGCGTGGAACGCTTTGAATATGCACACCCGTTACTACACTACGCGGCTGCATAAAGGGGCGTTTTGCCTGCCCGCATTTTTGGAAGAAATGCTGAAAGAAGTGGAGGACTGAGCCATGAAGCCTAATGTGGAAAATTTTATCGGCTGTGACAGCGATTATGCCGCTGCGAAAATAGTGCTGTACGGCGCACCTTTCGATTCTACCACCAGCTTCCGCCCCGGGGCGCGCTTTGGCCCGGCGGCGATGCGGCACGAAAGCTTTGGGCTGGAAACTTACAGCCCTTACCAGGATGCCGATTTAACGGACTGCGCCGTGTTTGACAGCGGCGATATGGAGCTGTGCTTCGGCAGTTCGGAAGCCGCTTTGGCGGATATTGAAGCGCGCGCGGCAGAGATTTTGGCGGACGGAAAGCTGCCGCTGCTGTTGGGCGGCGAGCACCTTGTAACGCTGGGCGCTGTGCGTGCCGCCGTAAAAAAATATCCTAACCTGCATATCATCCATTTTGATGCGCATGCCGATTTGCGCGACGATTACCTCGGCGCAAAATTAAGCCATGCCTGTGTTATCCGCCGCTGCCACGAGCTTGTGGGCGATGGGCGCATCCATCAGTTCTGCATCCGCAGCGGCGAACGCGAAGAATTTGCCTTTGCCAAAGAACATACCCAAATGCAGAAATTTACTTTTGACGGGCTGGAAGAAACCGTGGCGCAGCTTAAGGCTGACGGCACGCCCGTGTATTTTACGATAGATTTGGATTGCCTTGACCCTGCCGTTTTTGCGGGCACCGGCACGCCGGAAGCTGGCGGCGTAAGTTTTGTACAGCTGTTGGCTGCACTGCGCTGCGTGTGTACGGCCAACGTAATCGGCGCGGACGTAAACGAGCTGGCACCGATGCTGGACGCCAGCGGCGTATCGACCGCTACGGCCTGCAAAGTTTTGAGGGAATTGCTTTTAGCATTGCATAAATAAAATTTAAAGGAGAGTTGTAAAATGAGTAAAGTTCTTGTTATCGGTTGCGGCGGCGTTGCTACCGTTGCCATCCACAAATGCTGCCAGGTGAGCGAAATTTTTACGGAGCTGTGCATTGCCAGCCGTACCAAAGCCAAATGCGATAGGCTCGCGGCAGAACTGCAAGGCAAAACCGCCACCAAAATTACCACAGCGCAGGTGGATGCTGACGATGTTGAACAGCTGAAAGCGCTGATTAATGAATACAAACCCGACCTTGTAATGAACATTGCCTTGCCGTACCAGGATTTAACGGTTATGGATGCATGCCTGGCCTGCGGCGTAAATTATATGGATACCGCCAACTACGAACCGGAAAACACCGATGACCCCGAATGGCGCGCCGTTTACGAAAAACGCTGCAAAGAAGCAGGCTTCAGCGCCTATTTTGATTACAGCTGGCAATGGGCATACCGCAAAAAATTTGAAGAAGCGGGCCTTACCGCGCTGCTTGGCTGCGGCTTTGACCCGGGCGTAACGCAGGCTTACTGCGCTTATGCCAAAAAACACGAGTTCGACACCATCGATACTATTGATATTTTGGACTGCAACGGCGGCGACCACGGTTATGCCTTCGCCACCAACTTCAACCCCGAGGTTAACCTGCGCGAAGTATCTGCCCCCGGCAGCTATTGGGAAAACGGCAAATGGGTAGAAATTCCTGCTATGAGCATTAAGCGCGAATATGATTTTGACCAGGTTGGGCATAAGGATATGTACCTTCTGCACCACGAAGAAATTGAAAGCCTGGCGCTGAACATTCCCGAAGTAAAACGCATCCGCTTCTTTATGACCTTTGGGCAGAGCTACCTTGACCATATGCGCTGCCTGGAAAACGTAGGCATGCTTTCTACCACGCCGGTAATGTTTGAAGGGCACGAAATTGTGCCGATTAAATTTTTGAAAGCCCTGCTGCCCGACCCGGCAAGCCTTGGCCCGCGTACTAAGGGCAAAACCAATATCGGCTGCATTTTTACCGGCAAAAAAGACGGCAAAGATAAAACCTACTATATTTACAACGTGTGCGACCACGAAGAATGCTACAAAGAAGTCGGCAGCCAGGCAGTAAGCTACACCACCGGCGTACCTGCTATGTGCGGCGCAATGATGCTGCTGACCGGCAAATGGAACAAACCCGGCGTGTACACCGTGGAAGAGTTTGACCCGGACCCGTTCCTGGACGCGCTGGATAAATACGGCCTGCCCAGAAGCGAAAGCTATGCCCCGGTGCTGGTAGACTGATGGGCGTTTTAACTAAAGACAGCCGCCCGCAGTTTGCCGGGCTGCGCGGTAAGCTGCCGCAGGAAGTTTTTGGCAGCCTGCCCACGCCATGTTATATTTTGGACGAAGTGATGCTGAAGCACAACGGCGAAATTTTGGCGGGCGTGGCAGAGCGTACGGGCTGTAAAATTTTGCTGGCGCAGAAGGCGTTCAGCAACTACGATTTATACCCGGTGCTTGCACCTTACCTTGCCGGTACGGAAGCCAGCGGTTTGTACGAGACACGTCTTGGCGCGGAAGAAATGCCCGGCAAGGAAGTACACGTTTTTTGCGCCGCTTACCGTGAGGACGAGTTTTACGAACTGTTAAAATACGCGGGGCATATCGTGTTTAATTCTCCGCGCCAGCTGGCAAAATACGGAGCCGCTGCCAAACAGGCGGGCAAAAGCGTGGGCCTGCGCATTAACCCGGAATGTTCTACGCAGGAAGGGCACGCCATTTACGACCCCTGCGCTCCCAGCAGCCGCATGGGCACCACCCGCGCGCAGTGGGATGAGCAAATGACGCCGGAGCTTGCGGAGATGCTGGATGGCTTGCATTTCCACACGCTGTGCGAGCAGGATGCCGGTGACTTGGAAATAACTTTACAAGCCGTTGAACAGCGTTTCGGCGATGTGCTGCCCAAAATGCAGTGGCTTAATTTTGGCGGCGGGCACCATATTACCCGCCCCGGTTATAACATCAGCCTGCTGGAACGATGCATTAATTATGCGCAGCAAAAATGGGGCGTAACCGTGTACTTGGAACCTGGCGAAGCCTGCGCTTTAAACGCCGGTTACTTGGCAACGCGCGTGCTGGATATAATCAAAAACGGCAGCACCAATATCGCGATACTTGATACCAGTGCTGCCTGCCACATGCCCGATGTTTTAGAAATGCCCTACCGTCCGCCGCTGTACGGCGCAGGCAACGCCGCAGAAAAAAGTTATACCTGCCGTTTGGGCAGCCAAACCTGCCTTGCGGGAGATGTTATCGGCGATTACAGCTTTGACGCGCCGCTTGGCGAAGGCGATATGCTTTTGTTTGGCGATATGGCAATTTACACTACCTGCAAAAACAATACCTTTAACGGCATGCCGCTGCCTGCCATTTATTTATATACGGCATCAGGGCAGCTTAAGCTGATTAAAAAATTTAACTACAACGATTTTAAAAGCCGCTTGGGCAGATAATTGAATAACGGCAAAAGAAAACCTCCGCAAAAATTTTCTGCGGAGGTTTTTGCGTACCGGCATTTTTAAACGGCTGTGGTAAAATGCTGCGGCATAATAAAAAAAGCCGCGCTCCGGCGGCATTTTAACGCAAAGAGAAACAGCGCTTGCAGGGGATTAGTGCAAGCGCCGCTCTCTAGGAAAGCTGTTTATGATGAATTTGATGGGAAGGGTTTAGCAAGTTCTCACTTGCTATGGCTTTATTATACAAAATATATTTGACATAAAAAGGGCAAGAATTTGAACAGTTTGTGAACATATAAAAATTTTTAATCATTCGTCATTTATAATAAGTTTAATATTTTTTATTATTTTTTTGATGCAGTTTTGGAAGCGGTTGTTTGCTTTTTATCCTTTACGCCGCAGTAAATAAAGGCGGCAAGCGCAATTAAAAAGAATATCAAGCTTGTTGCCTGCGCCGATTTTAAGCCGAACAGGAACGGTTCCACGTAGTCGCCGCGCAGCATTTCCAGCCCAAAGCGCACGGCTGAATACAGCATAACATACAGGCACATAACCTGCCCTCTGGCGTGGCCGCAGGCGCGGAAGATTAATAAAAGGGCAAAAATGACAACGTCCAGCTGGCCTTCCCAAACTTCCGCAGGCCAAAGCGGCTGGCTGCCGTAGGTTTTGTGTGCCAGCGTGCCAACGGGGTACAAAATGCCGAAGTTGCCGCCGGTAGGGGTGCCGAAGGCATCGCCGTTCAGCAGGTTTGCCATGCGCCCAACCGCCTGCCCTATAAGAATGGAGGGAGTAACGATATCGGCAAAGGCAACCCAGTCGATATTATGGCGCTTGCAGTACCAAATGCCGGTAAGCACGCCTGCAATAATGCCGCCCTGCACGGCCATGCCGCCCTGCCATACAAAGGGAATTTCCAGCAGGTGGTGCTGGTAATAATCCCAATCGAAAAAAAACACATCCCACAGGCGCGCGCCGATAAGCCCGGCAAAGCCGCCGTAAATGCCGATATCAAGAACGTGCTGGTGCCAGCGTCCGTCCTGCTTGGCTAAAAAGTAGGCCACGCCCGTTGCCAGAAAAATGCTCATACATAAAACCAGCCCGTACATACGGATTGGGAAATCGCCGATGTAAAAAAGATATTGATGCATAGTTACCTCCTGCTTATAATAAAAGCGTTGTTATTATTGTAGCACATGTATAAATAAATGGCTATGGAGAAATTCCTACAAAAAAAGTATGGAATTAATTTGGAAGCTGTGTTATAATGATAACGCAATCAAAGCAAATCCTGAAGAAAGAAGGTAAATTAAGTGTTAAAAATAGAGCATTTGTCCGTGGCTGTACGCGGGCGTAAAATACTTAACGATATTAATCTGCATATTAAACCCGGCGAAGTCCATGTGCTGTTCGGGCCTAACGGCACCGGCAAATCCACCCTTATTGGTGCGATTATGGGCTTTAACCGTTACGAAATTTTAGAAGGCAAAATTTATTTTAAAGGGCAGGACATTACAAATATGAGCTGCGACGAAAGGGCAAGGCTCGGCGTTGGCGTAATGATTCAGCGCCCGCCGACGATACGCGGGCTTTCGCTGCGCAAAATGGTGGAAATTTGCGGCGCAACAAGCGAAGAAGCCGAAACAATGGCTAAGTGGATGGGTTTGGATAATTTCCTCGACCGCAGTGTTAACGACGGTTTCAGCGGCGGCGAATTAAAACGCTGCGAGCTTTTGCAGCTGATGGCGCAGAACCCCGACCTGCTTTTGCTGGATGAACCGGAAAGCGGCGTTGACCTGGAAAACATTGCCCTTGTCGGCAAAGCCGTAAACTATATTCTGCATACCGAACCGTGCGGCGGCGCGGGCTGCGATAAGCCGTGCTGCATTAAAAACCAGGGCTGGGAAAGCTATAATCCGCTGGAAAGCAAACGCAGCGGGCTGATTATTACCCATTCCGGCCATATTTTAAAATATGTGCCTGCCAGCCATGCGCATATTCTTTATGAAGGAAAAATGACCTGTGCCTGCGGTGACCCGCTGGACGTACTGAACTGCATTGGGCAGGCAGGTTATGAAACCTGTGTGAAACGCGGCAAATGCGAGGTGAAAAAATAATGGATAATAAAAAACTTACTGCTGCACTTGAGAAAAAAGCTGTTTACGGCAATGACATAGATTTAAGCTCTTACAGCGACAGCGATAAGGGCAGCCTTAAAAGCGTGGATGACCTTTCGGAAGCAACGCGCGGGCGGCTGGAATACGTTGGCATTGAAACCGGCGCGGCGGAAGAAGAAAGCCGCAGCGCTTCGTTTGTGCAGCTCGATAACAATGCTGTGGAAATTAAAGTAAAAAAACAAACTCCGCTGGAGCTGATGAGTACCGGCAAAGCTGCCGAAAAATATCCGGAATTGGTGGAAAAATACTGGTGGAAAGCTGTGCAGCCCGATACCGATAAATATACTGCAAGAACCGCTCTTGAAAAAGAGCAGGGTTATTTTATCCGCGTAAAGGCGGGCGAAAAAATTACCACGCCGCTGCAGGCCTGCATGTGCATCAGCCACGACCAGCAGCTGCAGCATGTGCATAATGTTATTATTGTTGAGGACGGCGCGGAACTGAGCATTATTTCCGGCTGTACTTCGGCACATGAAGTTGAAAACGGCATGCATATCGGCATCAGCGAAATGTATATTGGCAAAAACGCCAAGCTGAGCTTTACCATGATTCACAGCTGGGGCGAAAATGTTGTGGTGCGCCCGCGTACTGTTGCCATGGTGGAAGAAGGCGGCCAGTATATCTCCAACTATGTTTTAATTGAAAAAGCAAAGGATGTGCAGATGTACCCGACCGTTAACTTAAACGGCAAAAACGCCGTTGCACGCCTGAACTCCATTTTGGTTGCACCGGAAGGCTCGCACCTTGATATCGGCGGCAGGGTTGTGCTTAACGCGGACGGCTGCCGTGCCGAATCTATTACCCGTACCATTTCTACCGGCGGCGAAGTTATTAACCGCGGCTGCATGATTGGCAAAGTTGAAGGCGTGCGCGCTCATCTGGAATGCGACGGCCTGATGCTGAGCAATAAAGGTTATATTCTGGCAATTCCGGAGCTTGACGCACAGACAGGCAATGCCGAAATGAGCCACGAAGCTGCCGTTGGCCGTATTAACCCCGAAGAAATTGAGTACCTTATGGCGCGCGGCATGAGCGAGGACGACGCTACGGCAACCATTGTGCGCGGCTTCCTGAACGTTAATATTGAAGGCTTGCCCGACAGCCTTGCCAAAAAAATTCATACCACGCTGGACAGCTTTAAATATAACAAAGGAATGTAACAATACTTATAATAAAAAACTATTGTCCTTCTGACGTGAAAGTGCTATAATTTGTTTAAGCAAAGAGGCTTGCGTTTTAATGCGCAGGCCTCTTTTTTATTTTAATTTTTGTTTGAGGGGATGTGTTTTTATGAGAAAGGAAACTGCTTTAAAACAGGCTGAGCCGGGTTTTATGAAACGCTTTGGGTTTTATATTGCACTTGCTGTTCTGGCTGTTATTGTGCTTCTTCCCACGCCGGAAGGCCTGTCGGCAGCAGGGCACAGGATGATTGGGGTTATGGTGTTTTCTGTAATTGTCTGGGCAACAACAGCTATTTCGTACCCTGTAAGCGCGGGCGTGATAATGGTTTTAATTGCCCTTCTGGTGGGGTTTGCGCCTAACGAGGCAACCGGCAGGCTGTACGGCACAAGTGCCGGGCTCGGCATGGCGCTGAAAGGGTTTTCGTCAACGGCTTTCTGCCTTGTGGCGGCGGCTATGTTTCTGGCGGCAGCCATGACCAAAACCGGGCTTGATAAACGTATTGCTCTGATGATACTTTCCAAAGTAGGGGCCAAAGCAAACCGTGTTTTGCTGGGCGTTATTTTGTGCGGCTTTATTTTAAGCTTTTTTGTGCCAAGCACAACGGCGCGCGTTGCCTGCCTTGTCCCCATTGTTATGGGCATGATTAAAGCCTTCGGCGTACCGCTGAAAAGCCGTTTTGCAGGCATGCTGATGATTACCGTGGCGCAGGTTGACAGCGTATGGAATGTAGGAATAAAAACCGCGGCGGCGCAGAATATGGTTGCGGTAAACTTCATCAGCCAGACGCTTGGCGTTGATATTTCGTGGCTGGACTGGTTTATTGCCGCTGCTCCGTTTGCTGTGCTGATGTCGGCCGCGCTTTATAAGTTGATGCTGCATATTATGCCGCCTGAAATTGATGAAATTGCCGGCGGACAGGCTACGGTAACACGCCTGCTGAAAGAAATGGGCAAAATAAGCGCCGATGAATTAAAACTTTTGGTAATTTCGCTGTGCCTGCTGTTCTTCTGGACTACTGAAAAAGTTTTGCACAGCATAGATACTTCTACCAGTACCATGGTGGCGATAACACTTTTAATGCTGCCTAAAATCGGCGTAATGCACTGGAACGAAACCGTAAATAAAATTAACTGGGGCACGGTTGTGCTGTTTGGCGTGGGCATTTCGCTCGGTAGCGCGCTGCTTTCTACAAAAGCTGCAACCTGGCTTGCCAACCAGATAGTTTCCATCTTTGCGCTGGAAAGTTCCACCACTTTAATGGTGCTCGCTATAATGACCGTTTTCCTTATCGTCATCCACATGGGCTTTGCCAGTGCCACCGGCCTTGCATCGGCCATTATACCGATAATAATTTCCGTACTGCAGCAGCTTAAAACGCCGGGCGTTAACGTTGTAGGCATGACGATGATTTTGCAGTACGTTGTAAGCTTCGGCTTTATACTGCCTGTAAACGCACCGCAGAACATGATTGCTTATGGCACCGATACTTTTGAAGTTAACGACTTTGTAAAATCCGGCATACCGCTTACGCTTATAGCCTTTGCGCTGATAATGTTTTTAGGAGCGACATACTGGAAATGGATGGGTTTGGTTTGAGAAGCAGCCCTGGCTATAAAATTAGTTAAAACAGGATAATAAAAATAAAATCTCCGGTTTGGCATATTGCTTTCCGGAGATTTTGCTTATTTATTTAAGCTTTCTGTTTTATAAGTATTATAACCTTCGTAGTTATAGCTGGCGTCGATACCTTTCATATAAACGTCGCGGTCATTAATTTTATCAGTCAGGGCAGATTTTAACAGCAGTTTTATTTCGGTATCTTTTATGGGGCTGCGTTCCATGGCGAGCAAATAATCTTCTTTGTCAATTTTGCTCCAGTCAATCACAAGATGCAGCTCTGTTTTTAAAATATGGTCCAGCCATATCCTTGTGCTGCGCCCGTTGCCTTCGCGGAAGGGATGGGCAACATTCATTTCCACATATTTGGCGATAATTTCATCAAAAGTATTTTGCGGCATTTTGCTGATGCTTTCAAGTGCATCCGAAAGGTACAGCGCAGGTACAAAACGGAAGCTGCCTTTGGCAATATTTACTGTGCGTATCTGCCCGGCAAAATCGTAAATGTCTTCAAACAAAAATTTGTGAATGGCCGCAAGCGCAGAAAAGGAACCTGCTTCAAGGACGTTTAAAAAGCCGGTTTCAAAAAGCAGCAGTGCCTTGCGTTTGGTAATTTTTTCTTCTTCGTTTGCAAGCTGCAAGGAATTGGAAATGCCAAGTTTATTATCAAGAGTCATTGTAGTTCTCCGTAGTTTATTTTTGTTTCTATTATAAAACGGCGTACGGCTAAAAGTAAATAAAAATTGCAGCTGATAATAAGCAGCACGGAAAAATAAAGTCACAAATTTTTCACAAATAAAAACAGAATTTGTGGGAAAACTTTCTGCACCGGCGAATATCAATTACCCGGAAAGGGGTGCAGCGGTGCAGCAGTACAGGTGGAAAGCGGTAGATTCTTCCGGCGTGAGCCGCAGCGGAGTTTACAGTGCTGCCAGCGAATTTGAGGCAGCGGCTTTTGTGCGCAGTAATTATGGTTATTTAACCCTTTTACAGGCGGAAAAGCCTGCAAGTGCCCGGGTAAAAAAGCAGGGGTTGTTTAAGTTTAGCAAAACTAAAAACGGTTTAAGCGATGAAGAAAAAACGGTGTTTTTCAGCCAGCTGGCATTGATGCTTAACAGCGGGCTGCCGCTTTTAAAGTCGCTTAGCGTATTAGCAGAGCGCCTGCCGCCAAAAACGGCGCAGCTTTGCCTTGGCATTGAGCGCGATTTAAAAATGGGCACGAGTTTTGCAGGCTGCATAAAAAACAGGCAGGAGGTATGGGGCGCACTGCCTGCGGCGGTGGCCGAAGCAGGTGAAAACGGCGGCATTTTATGCGAAATGCTGGAAGAACTGGCAGAATATTATAAATTGCAGGTGGAAATGAAGCGTTTTCTTAAAAATATATCTTTGTATCCGCTCTTTCTTTTTTCAGCTTCATTGGCAACGGCAGTTTTATTTATTGTGCAGGTTCTGCCGCTGTTTAAAGATTTGTATGCTTCAATGAATGCCCAGCTTCCGCCGTATTTAAAGCTGCTTTTTGCCGTGCAGGAATTTTTAGCCGCCAATATGCCTGCAGCGTGCGTATTACTGTCTGCTCTTTTGGTAATTGCGGCGGCGCGGCGCAGGTGGCTGTTTGGGTTTGTGTTTAAAGTACCGTTTTTTAAAGCGCAAAAAGAACTGTATCTGGAAATCCGCTTTAACAAAGTGCTGGCGTTGCTTCTGCACGGCGGCATACCTCTGCCGCAGGCGGCGCAGATTGCAGGTTCGGCGTTGGGGGATGCCGGGCTGTGCCGCAGGGCGGAAGTTTTTGCCGCTGACGTGCTGCGCGGCGTAAACCCGGCAGAGGCGGCATTAAAGGCAAAACCGTTATTTGGCACTTTAAGTGCGGAATTTATCGGCGTGGGGGCCGAAACGGGACGCCTGCCGGAAATGTTAATGCGTGCCGCGGAAATTTTGCAGTACCGTTTTGATGATACGCTGAAAAATTTAAAAACTGTACTGGAGCCGCTGCTTTTAACAGTGGCGGCCGGGGTTGTTTCGGCGGTTATTCTGGCTGTGGCTGCACCAATGTTTTCCTTATCGGGCGCGCTGCCCGGATTTTGATTATGGAAGGGGTTATAATTTGCTTAAAAAATTACGCGGCAATGCCGGGTTTACTTTATTGGAAGTTTTGGCGGTAGTGACTTTGTTAGGCGTTTTGGGAGCCATGCTTTTGCCGTCGCTTGACAGCGCAGCCGGACGCGCTAAAAACGCCCGCCTTGAAAGCGACTTGGCAACAATTGATAACGCCATTTTGCTTTATAAAATGGATAACGGTACCTGCCCGAGCGCTTTAAGCGACCTGGTGGATGAATACATTGCCAAAGGCAAGAAGTTTGAGGATGCCACCGGAACGGAGCTGGTGTACATTCCTTCCGGCGACAAGCTGACCTATACTTTGAAAGGCAAAAATGCGGACGGTGAACCGGTAACGTCCGATGGCAGCAGTGGCGCTGAAGAATAAGGGCTTCGGGCTGGCAGAGTTTTTGGCGGCGGCAGGGCTTACGGCAATGGCTGCTGCTTTTTTGGTGCCTGCTTACGGCGGCGTGCAGAAGTATCTGCTGAAAATGGAGGCAGAACGCGCTGTCCAATGCCTTGCCGGTGATATTGCAGCTTTGCAGCAGTATTCTTTTTACGATATGAGCGGCAAAAGCCGTTTGGAAATGGACGCCGATAAAGGCGGTTACCGCATTTATTACGGCGGCAAGCTTGCCGTTTTAAGAAAGTTTGAAAATGGGCTATATTTTGACCAGCATTTTAACGCGCTGAAATTTTCCGGCGAAGGAGCGCCTTCGGCAGCCAATAACTATATTATTAAATGCCGCCAGGATAAAACCATCAGCAAATGGCTGCAGGTACAGCCTGTTACCGGAAGGGTTGTGTTTAAATGAAGGGCGGCAAAGGGTATTTGCTGGCAGAAGTTTTGGTGTGCCTGGCAGCGGCAGTAATTATCTGCGTAAGCGCGGTTGGTGCATATACCAGCGGCATAAAGTTAATAATGCAGCGCAACGCGGCGGCAGATGCCTTTAATGTGGCTGCTGGTGCTTATGATGAAACGGCTTTGCAGCAGGCAGGGTTTGCCGTTGAAAAAACTGAGTTTTACTGCCCCGGCCTTACAGGGCCGTTTTATTATGTAACGGTAAAAAACAGCAGCGGGAAAATACTGGCAAGCGTGGTAACCGGCGGTGAATAACAAGGGCTATTTACTTGCGGAAACCTGTGCGGCACTTGCCGCTGCCGGTATTTGCGCCGTTATTTTTTATAACGGGCTTTCTGCCTTTGCTGCTTCGTGGCAAAATTTAAAAAGCGACTTGCTTTTATACCGGGCTGCACGTTACAGCCAGAGTTTTATTGAACACGAACTGCTTTTAAACAGCAGCAGGCTAAAAATAACAACGGGCAGCAATGATAAAATTGTTTGCACCGAAGTGTACGGCAACAGGCAGGTAACGTTTTACCGCAGCGGCGGCGCGCTGGCACGCGAAATTAAATATAATTCCACACGCGGCGTAAACCCGCTTTCACTGGCGGAGGTTACTTTGCAGTCCATAAAAGCGGAGCAGCTTGCCGCAGATAAAATTAAGGTAACCTTGGAATTTAAAGATAATGCAAGCGGGCGCAGCAAAAAATTTACGGAAGTTTATGTTTTGGCAAATGGCAGTTTTTAATAAAATTTTGAAGGATTGCCGCGGCAGCATAGGCACAGCAGTGCTGGCAGGTATTTTGTGTGCGGCGGTATGCCTGCATGCGGCGGCGTACTGGGTGCGCCAGGAAGCGGAAGAAAACAGCAGGCGTATTTTGCGCCGCCAGCTGCAATTTGCGGTGCAGGCACTTGCAAAAGCCGGTTTTAAAAACGGCAGCCTGCCGGAAGGCGGAATTAATTTGCCGCCGCAGAAGCTGCAGCCCGGCAATTACACGCTTAAAGCAGGAATATTTGAAGAAAACACTTCCGACGGCATAAAAAAATATACTGTACAGGCAGAAGCAGGCGGCGAAGCTTTTGCTTTACAGCAGATTAGAATAACCTTGCCACAGCAAGTTACGGAACTTGGTAAACGTTATACGCTTGCCGCCGGTAAAAGTTTGCAGGGCGCGGAAAATCTGCCGGAAGGCATTGCTTATGCCGGTGAACTTGGTGAAATTTTACAAAGCCTTGATGTGAAGGATTTTGCCGCGTTTAAGGAAATGGATTTTCCTTCCAAAAGCACGTTTGAAGAATACGGGCTTGGCGGCGCGCTGTATTATGATGACGGCAATTACAGCAAAAGCATTGCGTCAAGCTCCAAAAACATCAAAGGAGAAGGCGTGCTTATTTCCAAAATGAGCATTTTTATTGCTGACGGCACCAAAATGCCTGATTTTTGCGTTATTATCAGCGACGGGCAGATTGAAATAGGTAAAAATGCCGTGCTCGGCAAAGCGCTGCTGCTTTCAAAATACGATATTACCGTTAAAAGAGGCGCTTCCGTAAACGGCATTGCTCTTTGCGACGGCAGGCTGATTGTTGAAGACGGAGTAACGTTTGCGCGTGATGAAAGTGTTTTGCAGCCTTTTGTAACGGCATACCGCTTAAAACAGCAATAAAAAATCCGCACCCGGATGAGTGCGGAATAAGGTTTTAAATAAAATTTGTGGTGCAATGGCTGTTCTTACGGCAGCACAAGCTGCGGCATAAAGTTCTGCGTATCGCAGCTTACAAGCTTATAAGTTACGCCGCGGGTTTCGCCTTCAAAAATATTGCCGGCGTCCTGCCCGTGGATATGCCCGAAAACGCAGTGCGTAACGCCGTATTTGGCAAAAAGTTCCGTAAATATGGTTTCTTCGTCTGCTTTATACAGCGGCGGGTAATGCAGGGCGGCAACAAATTTGTTAAAGCCTGCATTTTTGGCGGCGGCAAGCGAATTTTCCAGCCTTATGCCTTCACGCAGGTAAATATGCCTGTCGTCATCCGTAAACGCTTCCGACGACGGCAGAATCCAGCCGCGCGAACCGCAGACGGCAACATCGCCGCAGGCAAAAAAGTTGTTCTGTAAAAACATAAATTTGCCTTCCGTGGCCTGCTGCATTTTTTTCAGCGAAGTCCACCAGTAATCGTGGTTGCCGCGCAGAATTATTTTTTGCCCCGGCAGGGCGGCAATGCGGTTTAAATCCTGCATGGCAGCCTCCAGCGACATGGCCCACGAGGTGTCGCCGCAGATAATTACGGTATCTGTTTCTGTAATTTTAGTCAGCCAGTTATGGCGTATTTTTTCAAAATGGTTTTCCCAGTTCGGGCTGAAAACTTCCATTGGTTTGGCAGGCGGTTCGCCCGATAAATGAAAGTCACCGATAGCAAAAAGGCTCATGCTGTCTCCTTCTCATGTAAAATCTTCTTTGATTGTATCATATTTTTTACACTTTGGCGATATTAATGCAGGTGCAGGGCATTTATAATTGACTTTAAATCCGGTAAGCTATATAATTTTAAGGGTATTATTCATAAATAGCTTTATTTGCGAGGTTGAAAAATATGATTCAGGAAAAGTATAATCCCCATGAGATTGAAGCCAAATGGCAAGCTTATTGGGAAGAACACAAAACTTTTAAAACAGAGATGGACAGCAGCCGTCCGAAATCTTATGTGCTGGAAATGTTCCCGTATCCTTCCGGCAATCTGCACATGGGCCATGTCCGCAACTATTCTATCGGCGACGTTGTAGCCCGTTTCCGTACCATGAACGGTTTTAACGTGCTGCACCCCATGGGCTGGGATTCCTTTGGCATGCCGGCAGAAAACGCCGCTATTAAACACGGCATTCCGCCGAAAAAATGGACAATGGAAAACATTGCCAACATGACGCGCCAGCAGAAACGCCTCGGCCTTTCTTACGACTGGGACCGCGAAGTAACTACCTGCAAACCCGATTATTATAAATGGACTCAGTGGTTCTTTGAGCTGTTTTACAAACGCGGCCTGGCTGTTAAAAAGAAATCGGCCGTTAACTGGTGCAATACCTGCAATACCGTACTTGCCAACGAACAGGTTATTGACGGTAAATGCTGGCGCTGCGACCACGAAGTAGTAAAAAAAGACCTGGAACAGTGGTTCTTTAAAATTACCGATTACGCAGACGAACTTTTAAAAGACCTTGACCTTCTTGAAGGCTGGCCGGAACGCGTTAAAACCATGCAGCGCAACTGGATTGGCCGCAGCGAAGGTTTGGAATTCAGCTTCGATTTCCCGGAAATCGGCGAACGCATTCCTGTTTACACCACCCGCCCGGATACGATTTACGGCGTTACCTATGTTGTTCTCGCCGCTGAGCATCCGCTGGTTGAAAAACTGTGCGTAAACAACCCGAAAGCCGAAGAAATTAAAGCTTTCTGCGACCGTGTAAGAAACCAGTCCGATATTGAACGCACTTCCAGCGAATCTGAAAAAGAGGGCCTGTTTACCGGCTGCTACTGCATCCACCCGCTTACCGGCAAAAAAGTGCAGGTTTGGATTACCAACTATGTACTTTATGATTACGGTACCGGCGCGGTTATGGGCGTACCTACCCATGATGCCCGCGACTGGATGTTTGCGGATAAATACGGCCTTGAGAAAATTGTTGTAATTAACCCCAAGGATAAAGAACTTAAATTAGAAGATATGACCGACGCCTATGAAGAAAAGGAAGGCGTGCTTGTTAATTCCGGCGAGTTCAGCGGTATGGAGCTGCATGCCGGTATGGAAGCAATTAAAGATAAAATTGAAGCAATGGGCATCGGCAAACGCCGTGTAAATTACCGCCTGCGCGACTGGTTAATCAGCCGCCAGCGTTACTGGGGCGCACCGATTCCGGTTATTTACTGCCCGGACTGCGGCGAAGTGCTTGTGCCGGAAGACCAGCTGCCGGTTATGCTGCCGGAAGATGTTAAGTTTGACGCCGGTGCAGTATCCCCGCTGGCAACTTCCGAAAGCTTTGTAAACTGCACCTGCCCGAAATGCGGCAAGCCTGCAAGACGCGAAACCGATACCATGGATACCTTCCTGTGCTCATCCTGGTATTACCTGCGCTATACCGACCCGAAAAACGATAAAGCACCGTTTGCAAAAGACAAAGTAAATTACTGGTCCCCTGTTGACCAGTATATCGGCGGTATCGAACATGCAATTCTGCATCTCTTGTATTCCCGCTTCTTTATGAAAGTTCTGCATGATGCAGGCCTTGTAGATTATAAAGAACCGTTTACCAACCTCCTGACTCAGGGCATGGTTATTAAAGACGGCGCCAAAATGAGTAAATCTCTCGGCAACGTTGTTTCGCCGGAAGAAATTATCGGCAAATACGGCGCAGATACGGCAAGGCTGTTTATTATGTTTGCCGCACCGCCCGAAAGAGAACTTGAGTGGAGCGACCAGGGCGTTGAAGGTTCCTTCCGCTTCCTGGGCAGGGTATGGCGTATAGTTTACCATTACCAGGATGTGCTGGCAGAAAAAGTTACGCAGTATAACCCGGCAGAACTTAGCGAAGCAGGCAAAGAACTGCGCCGCGTGCTGCATACCAGCATTAAAAAGGTAACGGATGACATTGAGCAGCGCTTTAACTTTAACACTGCCATCAGTGCCATGATGGAACTGGTTAATGCCTTGTATGCTTATAAAGAAGCAGAAAAAACTCCGCATGCCGGCCTTATTTACGAAGTTGTTTCCAACCTGCTGAAATTGCTCTCTCCGTTCGTTCCGCATATTACGGAAGAACTGTGGCACGGCGTAATTTCCGAAGAAGGTAGCATCCACGAAGAAAAATGGCCGAAATATGATGAAGCAGCCATGAAGGTGGATAATATTGAAATTGCTTTGCAGGTTAACGGCAAACTTAAAGGACGTCTCGTTGTTCCTGCTGCCGCCACCAAAGACGAGCTGGAAAAACTTGCCCTTGCCGAACCGCATATTGCAGAAACTGTTGACACCTCCAAAATTGTTAAAGTTGTCTGCGTACCGGGCCGTCTGGTTAATATCGTTGTAAAACCGTAACAGGTTAAATTTATAAAAACTCCTTGGATTTAATCCGGGGAGTTTTTTATTTTGTCAGGAGTTGAACAGATGGCGCAATTGAATAAAAAAATAATGGCCGTTGCCGTGGCAGCAGTTTTTTGCTTGCTGGCCGCTTTTTGGCCGCATGAGCGTGAAGCTGATGTTTTAAAAATTGAACAGCAGGCCGTAACGGCAAGCGAAAAAGAAGAAGCGAAAATAACGGTTTATGTAAGCGGCGCTGTGTCAAACCCGGGACTGCACGAAATTGCGCCCGGAAGCAGAGCCGTGGAAGCCATTGCCGCTGCAGGCGGAATGACGGAAGAAGCAAATAAGGACAAAGTAAACCTTGCGAAAATCTGCAAGGACGGTATGCAGGTTAATGTGCCCCGCCTGAGCGCAAAAGAACGGCGCAGGCTTGCCGCTGCAAATACGCCTGCAAACAGTGCGGAAGCGGCAGAGCAGGGAAGCGCTTCTTATAATGCTACGCAGGAAAGCGAAGCCGCTTTAACGGGCAAGGTACATTTAAACACTGCCACGGCGGAAGAACTGGAAACACTGCCGGGCGTTGGCGCGGTAACGGCGCAGCGCATTGTGGAGTACCGCTCTGCTCACGGTTTTGCCAGAATTGAGGACCTTATGAACGTAAAGGGCATAGGGCAGGCAAAGTTTAAGAAAATGCAGCCCTGGCTTGATTTATGAAAATATGGTTTGCGGCAGCAGCCGCGCTTTTTGCAGCCGGTGATTACGCCGGTATTTTAATGCCGCAGTATTTTAGTGTTTATGCCGCGCTGGCAGTAGTTTTTGCAGTGCTTATGGCAGCGGCGGCAAAATTTAAGCCGCAAACTTACGGTGCGGCCATATTAGCCCTTATATTTTTTACCTTGTGCGGCATGGCGGCAGGCAGTAAAGCCATGCAGCCGCACACTGCGGATATTAAAAATTATATCGGGCAAAAGGTAACGGTGTACGGCAATGTTGATTTGCTGACGCTGAAAAAACAGGAAAAAGGCACCGGGTTTATACTTGAGTGTACTGCGCTGCAATCAGGCAGCGGTAATTTGCATAAAACTCGCGGCAATATACGCGTGTTTGTGCAGAATGCCAAAGTTAAAGATTTTACGGCCGGCAGCGCTGCCGTTACCGGCACATTAAAAAGCCTCAACAGTTTTGCCAATCCCGGCAGCTTTAACAGCGAAAACTGGAATTTACAGCAGGGCTTACAAGGCAGAATGTCTGTAAAACAGGCGGCTTTGCAGCTTATGGGCGAAGCGGATATCTGCGATAAATTCTTTTTATTTGCACTGGGGCTGCGGCAGAAAATAACAGATACGGTTGACGGTGAAGCAGGGGCAGTGCTGTGCGGCATGGCACTCGGCGGTTATGACGGCTTAAGCGAAGCAACGCGCGAAGCGTTTTCCGTAACCGGCCTTGCCCATATATTGTCGGTATCGGGCACGCACATGGCACTGGTGGCAGGCTTTTTAATTTTAATTATCGGCAGGCGCGGCAAAGCGCAGATAATAACGGTGCTGCTTTTGCTATTTTTGTATGCGCTGTTATGCGGCGGCAGCGCACCGGTATGGCGGTCATTCATTATGAGTGCGGTTGCACTTGCCGGTGCCGGTACTTACAAAAAAGCGCAAAGCGGCAATATTTTTTGCGCGGCGGCAGTGCTGCTGTTAATATATAACCCTTTATGGCTGCTTGATGCAGGCTTTCAGCTTTCGTTTGCGGCAACCGGCGGGCTGATATTTATTTACCCGCAGCTTAAAGAGCGGCTGCAATTTTTAAGACCCGTGCTTGTGCGCGAAGGGTTTGCCATTACGCTTGCGGCGCAGCTTGCCTCCCTGCCGCTTTTATTATGGCATTTTAACCAGCTTTCGCTTGTAACCTTTGCCGCCAATATTCTGATTGTGCCTGCTATGGAAATTTTAGTAATTGCCACGCTTGCCGGGCTGTGCCTGCCTTTTGCCGGTACGTATTTAATTTATGCCGCCGGAATTTTCATGCAGCCTCTGCTTAACGCTGTCAGTTTCCTTGCGGCGCTGCCTGCGGCGGCAGTTAATGTTCCGCATCTGCCTGCGGCTTGCTTTGTGCTGTATTACATAATGCTTGCCGCGCTGTTTAATAACAACTGGTTCAGTAAAACGGAACGCAGGTACACAGCTGCAATTTGCCTGGCCGGCATAATTGTTTTGGCGGCATACAAAATTTTTACGCCGCAGCCTTTTACTGTGCATTTTATGGACGTGGGGCAGGGGGATGCCGCTTTGGTGCAGACAACGGACGGGCATAATATTATTGTGGACTGCGGCGGTTTGCAGGGAAACTTTGATACCGGCAGCCGCATTATTGTACCGTATCTGCGGTATCTCGGCGTGGATAAAGTTGACATGCTGGCGCTGAGCCACGGGCACCATGACCACGCCGGGGGAGCGGCAGGGCTTGCGCACCTTATAAAAGTTGACAAGTTGCTGCTGCCGCAGGAAAAACCTTCGGAAGATGTACAAAAACTGCTGCACTATATTAAACCGCAAAATATTTTAGAAGCGGCGGAGGGCAGTGTATATACGCTTGGCAAATGCCGCGTTGAAGTTCTGGCGTCAGGAAAATCTGAAGGCGGAGGCAACGAAAGCAGCGTAATTATGCGCATAACTGAATCCGCAGGCAGCATTTTGTTTACCGGCGACGCCGATGAAAACATAGAACTTGCAGCAGCTGCCAAAATAAAACCGGCCGATGTTTTAAAAGTTGCCCATCACGGCAGCAATTATTCTTCGTCGCCGCTGTTTTTAAAACAGGCCAAACCGCGGCTTGCGGTAATTTCTGTTGGTGCGGATAACCGCTACGGGCACCCGGGGCGTGATGCCGTGCAGCGTTTGCAGGCCGCCGGGGCCAAAGTGCTGCGCACCGATAAACTGGGCGCGGTAAAAGTATGTTTTGACGAAGGCCGCCTGCAATGGTATAGTTATAGGTACGACAAAGAATTTTTTTAAGGTGATTTTATGGAACTGGCACCGGAAAAACTGATAGAAATGCTGGAAAAAGGCGAAAGCCTGCCCAACGTTATTTTAATGTACGGCGAAGAAAACTATTACCGCAGCAAAGCCGCAGCCTGCATAAAAAAATATGTTTTTGGCAGCGCGGCGGATGAAGATATGGAAATCAGCGTTTTCGACCGCGATACGGATTTAAAAAGGCTTAATGCCGCCGTTAACACTTATCCGTTCTTTGGCGGCAGCAGCCTCGTCATCATCAGCGACGATAAAATTTTTGCCGCCGAAAAAAAACAGAAAGAAAATCTGGAAGCAATTTTGGCAAACATACCGGAGTTCTGCCATGTGTTTATCAGCGTAAGAAAAATAGACAAGCGCGGCCGCCTTTATAAAATGCTGGCTGCAGAAGGCGCTGCCTGCGAATGTAAGGCGCTGAAGCCGTACCAGCTTAAGCCGTGGCTTGATGCCGAAGCCAAAAAACGCGGCTGCCGTTTTGAATATGATGCGGAACAGACGGTAATGGAATATCTTTCTGTGGCCGATACCGCACCGCTGCTTTTGCTTGAGCAGGAAATAGAAAAGCTGTACGTTTACGGCGGCAAACGGCGCATCTGGACAAAAGCCGATGTTGAAGCGGTATTTTCTTCCCTGCCGGAAGTTTCGCGCTTTGCGCTTTTAAACGCCATTGCCCAAAAGAACCTGCCCGAAGCGCTGGAGCTTTTGCAGAACGAAAAGAAACACGGCGGCAGCGCGATAGCCGTCAGCGGTTTGATTGCCTTCCAGGTTCGCCGTTTGGCGCAGGTTAAAGAACTGGTTGCGCAGGGGATGAATCAACAAATGGCGGCTTCCGCTTTAAAAATGTCGCCCTATGCCGTAAAAAAATTAATGGAGCAGTGCCGCAATTTTACTGTGCAAAGCTTATCGGAATTTATGCTGGCTCTGGCAGATTTTAACGCCAATATCCGCTACGGAGGCAGGCAGTTTGAAATGCTGGAGGAAATACTCATCCGCTTTTTGGGTAAGCGTTAAAATTTTTACAAAACCGGAAAGATTTTACTGGACGCGGAGAAAATTATTTGTTATAATACAAACGTGGTCAATGGAGACCCTGCTATTTGTATGCCCAAGTAGCAGGGTCTTTTGTATTTTATTTTTGTTTTAATTATTTTAATTAAATGAAAGGAGCGCGGCGCAAAGCCGCAGGTGACCGAAATGATGAACCCCGATATGCTTTATGTTATCAGCCCCGAAGAACAGAACAGAGAAACACTGACTGAGATTTTAACAGCGCACCCGGAAATTAAATTCGTTTCCTTTATGGGTGTGGATTTTGCAGGCAACGATACCGACGAAAAAGTGCCTATCAGCCTGTTTTTGAAAGATATTGACGGTTTTCTGGAAGGCATGGCTGCCCAGACCGATGGCAGTTCCGTTGTGCTTACCGGCATTGCTACTTTAAATAACGCCCGCGTTGATATGAAAATCGACAGCAGCGTAAACTGGTATATTGACTATAACTACGAACATTTCGATTCCGCAACCGGCAGAATGGTTGGCACGCTGCGTATTCCGTGCTTCCTTGTACACAACAACGTACGCGTTGACTCCCGCTCTATTCTGCACGATACTCTGGATTATGTTGAAAAAGAACTGCTGGAGCTCTTTAAAAAGCATCCTCAGATTGCAGGTTTGGAACATATCAGCGGTGAAGACATTGAAAAAATTATTTTCACCTGCGCAACCGAACTGGAATTCTGGGTAAAATCCCCGCGTGAAGATGCTCCGATTGAAGCATTAAGTTCCTCGCAGATGATGCAGGAACAATACTGGCAGCGCTGCCGCGGCAACGTGCGCACCGCGTTGGAACAAACCGTGGAAATGCTGGAAGCCTACGGCCTTGGGCCTGAAATGGGCCATAAGGAATGCGGCGGCGTACGCGGACAGATTGACGACAACGGCCATATGACCCACGTTATGGAACAGCTGGAAGTAGACTGGAAATACAGCTACGGCGTACAAACTGCCGATAACGAACTTCTGGCGCGCATCATCGTTAAAGAAATTTTCCGCCTGAACGGCCTTGAAGTTTCCTTCCAGGCAAAACCTGTTCCGGGCGTTGCCGGCAGCGGCGAACATACCCACGTTGGCATTGCCGCCAAAATGAAAAACGGCAAAGTTGTTAACCTGTTTGCACCGAAAGATATGCACACTGAATTCCTTTCTGCCGTTGGTTACGGTTCCATGATGGGGCTTTTGAAAAACTATGAAGTAATCAACCCCTTCATTTCTTCCACTATCGACTCTCTGAACCGTTTGAAACCCGGCTTTGAAGCGCCTGTATGCATCGTAACTTCGCTCGGCCTCAGCCCGGAAGTACCTTCCCGTAACCGTACCATTCTGGCAGGCTTAATCCGCGATATCGACAGCCCGATGGCAACCCGTATTGAAATGCGTTCCCCGAACCCGTATACCAATACCTACCTTGCCATTGCAGCTTTCTACATCTCCATGCTGGACGGCATTAAAGCCTGCGTGGAATCCGACAAAACGCTTAAGGAAATGGAAAACGAGCTGTCCAAAAAAGCGGGCGACGAAGGCTTCTATCTTGAAAAAGACAGAGAATACCGCAGCGAGCATGACGTATTTGAAGACTACAACGAAGAAGAACGCGCCCGCCTGTTTGGCAAACCGCCCGCAACCGTTTGGGAAAACATGTGCGCCATTAAAAACTATCCGGGAAAAATTGCCGTGCTTACCACCGGCAATATTATTAAAAAAGAATTTATCGAATCCTTCGCCAAAGGCGCTTTAATCCGTTGGCAGACGGAACTTCTGAACAGAATTATTCCTGAATATCATAAGGAAATCTGCCTGATGAAAAAACTGCATGACGACGATAACCATACCACGCATGATGCGGCAATGTGGGAAAAAATCGCCGCAATGCGCAATACCATGGCTAAAGACGTTACCGAGCAGCCGAGCCTGTTTACCATGACCCGCGAAGCATTTGCAAGAGGCGACTTTGATGCGGCTTCCAATTTGCAGCTGGAAATGGCAGAAATTATGCAGAAACTGAAAGCTCAGTACAACGAATATCAGCACAACATTATCGACTAATGGCCAAATGAGGGAAGGCTGTTTAAACCCCCGGTACTTTATGTATCGGGGGTTTGGTTATATCTGCGCAAGCAAAAAGGTGCCAAATTGAACATGTTATGATAAAATATAAGCACAATATAAGAATGGAGTGATTATATAAATGGCTAAAGACAGTTCTTTTGACGTTGTTTCTCAGGTGGATATGCAGGAGATGGACAACGCAGTTAACCAGACCAAAAAGGAGATTGCCCAGCGTTACGATTTCCGCGGCAGCGACGCCAGTATTGAGCTGGAAGAAAAATGCATTAAACTTGCCGCCGAAGACGAGTACAAGCTGAACGCGATTATCGACATTCTGCGTGCGCGTATGGCTAAACGCGGCATTCCGCTGCGCTGCCTGGAACTGGGAAAGGTTGAGCCTGCCACCAAAGGCACTGTAAGGCAGACGCTGAATATTTTGCAGGGTATTCCCAAAGAAAAGGCCAAAGCTATTATTGCCGCCGTTAAAGCTACCAAATTAAAAGTAACTGCACAGATGCAGGATGACCAGGTAAGAATCAGCGGCGCTAAAAAAGATGATTTGCAGGCCGTAATACAAACTTTAAAAGCAGGAGATTTCGGCGTAGATTTGCAGTTTATTAACATGAGGTAAGATTATGCGTGACGCAGAATTTGAACAAAGGCTGCTGCGTGTTGCCCGCGGGCTGGAAAAGGCTGACCTTGTTTTAAAGGGCGGCAATGTGTTTAACAGCTTTACCGGCGAGTGGGAAACGGCCGATGTTGCCGTATGCGGCAGCGTAATTGCCGGTATCGGCAGCTACAAGGGTGCGGAAGAATACAATATGGCGGGCAAATATTTAACGCCGGGCTTTCTGGACGCGCATATGCACATTGAAAGCACAATGCTTGCTCCGCGCGAGCTGGCGCGCCTGCTGCTGTTAAACGGCGTTACCGGCATTTTTGCCGACCCGCACGAAATTGCCAACGTGCTTGGCACGGAGGGGTTGCAGTGGATGCTTGCGGAAACGGAAGATATGCCGCTTGACGTGTTCTTTATGCTGCCTTCGTGCGTACCGGCAACGGGCATGGAAACAAGCGGCGCAGTGCTGGAAGCAGATGCTTTGCAGCCGTTTTTAAGCCATCCGCGTGTGCTTGGTTTGGGCGAGATGATGAATTACCCAGGCGTTTTGTACGGCGATGAGGGCGTAATGAAAAAAATGGCGCTGGTGCGCGGCGGTATTTGCGACGGGCACGGGCCTGGCATCAGCGGCAGCGATTTAAACGCCTATCTTGCTGCCGGTGTAACAAGCGACCACGAGGCTACAACCTGGCAGGAGGGTATTGAAAAAATACGCCGCGGCTGCTATTTAATGCTGCGTGAGGCAAGCGGCGCACACAACCTGCTGGAACTGCTGCAGTGCGTTACACCGCTGAACAGCCGCCGCTGCTGCATGGCAACGGACGACCGCCATTTGGATGAGCTGGTAACGCAGGGCAGCATTAACTATATGCTGGAAATTGGCGTTACGCACGGTTACCCGGCAGAAATGCTTTTGCAGATGGCAGCTCTGAACACGGCCGAACGTTTCCGCCTGCATTACAGGGGAGCTTTGGCGCCTGGCTATCTGGCAGATATTAACGTGCTGACCAATTTACAGGACTTTACGCCGCAGTTTGTATTTAAAAACGGCAAAAAAGTTGTACAGAACGGCAAACTGCTGTGGGAGAGCGAGCCTTATCTTAAACCCGCCGCTGCGGGAACAAACATTAAGGATTTGGACAGCAGCAGGCTGAAAATCATGGCAGAGGCTGATAAAAATATTAAGGTTATCCGCATTGTGCCGGAGCAGATTTTAACCGAAGCTCGGCTGGAAAAGCCTTTGTGCATTAACGGCGAGGCCGTAAGCGATACTTCGCGTGATATTTTAAAACTGGCAGTGTTTGAGCGCCACCATGCAACAGGCAATGTTGGGCTTGGCTTTGTACAGGGGCTTAAATTAAAACGCGGGGCAGTTGCTTCTACTGTTGCGCACGATTCGCACAATTTAATTGTGGCGGGCACTAATGATGCCGATATGCTGACGGCTGCCGCAGCGCTGCGCAAAGAAGGCGGCGGTATTGCCGTGGCGCTGGACGGCGAGATAAAAGCCATTTTGCCGCTGCCGTTTGCAGGGCTGATGAGCGATCAACGTATGGAATTTGTTAACAGGCGCTTAAAGCAGCTGCGCTACTGGACGGCGGAGCTTGGCGTGCCTGAAGGGCTGAATGTGTTTATGGTACTTTCATTCCTGGCGCTGCCGGTAATACCCCACCTACGCCTAACCGATAAAGGCCTTGCTGATGTAGATAAATTTGCCTTAACAGGTTTATGGGCATAAAAAATACCACATTGGGCAGTAACGCTCAATGTGGTTAATTTTTTGCTTATTTTAGGTTTTCGGGTACTTCTTCACATTCGGCCAGCAGCTTTTTTGCGTCGATATACTGCGCAATGCCTGCCGCAACTTTTTTGGATTCCTTCATGGCAAGCACCACGGTGGCAGGGCCGTGTACCACATCGCCGCTGCTGAATACGCCTGCACGCGTTGTCATGCCGTAGGGGCGTTCACGCGTAATAACAAAGCCGCGGTCATCAACCTGAATGCCTTTGGTGGTAGAAACAATTCTTGCTGCCGGGCGCTGGCCGATAGCCAGAATTACGCAGTCGCACGGCAGGGCAACCTGGCCGCCTTCTTCAATAAACTGCCCTTCTTCCGTTTTAACAATGTTCTGCACCAAAAGCCCTGCAAGCTCAGTTTCGTCGCTTTCAGAAGCTTTCTGGCGCATGGCGTTAAGCGCGCGCATTTGTTTTTTGTTAAGGTAGGCAATGGGCTGCTGCAAAAAGTTAAACTGCACGCCTTCTTTAACGGCTGCTTCGTATTCGGAGGGGAAGCAGGAAATCTCGGCTTCCGTTTTGTGGTAAACAACCGTAACATTTTTAGCACCGCGGCGGATTGCCGTGCGTGCGGCGTCCATAGCCACGTTGCCTGCGCCGATAACGATAACGTTATCGCCGACATGCAGCAATGTTTCGCTCTCGTCCAGTTTGCCGCTGTCGGAAAGCACAACCATGCGCAGGAAGTAGGTGGCGGTTAAAATGCCGGTAAGTTCTTTGCCGGGAATGTTGAGCGTACGCGGCAGGGAAGTGCCGGTACCCATGAATATTGCGTCATAGCCCATGTTGAACAAATCGTCAACGGTGTAATCGGGGCCGATAAGGGTATTTGTTTTAATTTCCACGCCAAGGTGCAGCAGTTCTTTAATTTCGCGGCGCACCACATCTTTGTTCAGGCGGAATTCCGGAATGCCGAATAGTAAAATGCCGCCGGGTTCGGACTGGCCTTCAAAAATGGTAACGGCAAAATTCATTTTGGCAAGGTCGCCTGCAACGGTAAGGCCTGCCGGGCCGCTGCCGATAACGGCTACTTTACCGCGTTTGCCAGTAGAAGGCGGCAGCGGTTTTAAATTGTTTTCGTGTGCAAAATCGGCAATGAACATTTCCAAACTGCCGATTTCAATGCCGTGTTTGTTTTTGGCCAAAACGCAGTGTGCTTCACACTGGCGTTCATGCGGGCATACCCTGCCGCAAATGGCGGGCAGGTTGCTGCGCTCGGAGATAATTTCGTAGGCAAGCCCGATGTTGCCTTCGCTTAAGGCGCGGATAAATTGCGGAATATTGTTTTCTATCGGGCAGCCCGTGCGGCAAAGCGGACGGGCACAGTTTAAACAGCGCCTTGCTTCGTTTATTGCTTCGGAAGTGGTCATGCGCCTGCTCATTAGTCTTCACCTCGTATTATTTGCGTTAAAAACCCGTAAACGGATATTTTGGATGGTTTTACAATCAGTTGCTAATTTATTTTAGCATAGTATATAGCAAAAGTGCAAACAACTTTACAAAATAAAAGCACAAAAATTGCATTAAAGCAGGCATAAAAAATGCTGTGCATATTGAATTTGGCGCGTGGATAAAGTACAATAAAAGATATTAAGTGATATGGAGGTAAAAACTATGTCCGAAGTTTTGGCAACTGCTGAATTTTCCAGCGTTATTCATAATAACGAAGTCTGCGAAGAAATTGTAAAATGGGGAAACAAAAACGGCTATCCGCTTACCAAAGCAAAGCTTTATAATTCGCTTGGCGGCGCTTATGTTGGTTTTGCCCCCGGCTATTTAATTAAAGCTACCCGCCGTCCGCCCGTACCAGGCGGCTGGGATGTTACCGTTGAAACCTATGATGCCGAAACACGCATCATTCCGCTTAACGTTAACAAAGAAACCGGCGAAGCCAACCGCTTTATTTTAAAAATGATTGAAGAATACAAAAAAGAAGGCCTTACCATGGAAATGGAAGAAAAATGGTATGAATCTTACGGTACTTACCTGCGCGATTTAAAAGTTACGGGCCATCCGATTTTGATTAACGCTTTTGAAGACTTTATCGAAAACATGAGATAAAAAATTAACCGGAGTAATTAAGTTTACTCCGGTTTTTCTTTGCCGTTTTTAGTTTTAAATTATTTTTGTGGTCCAGTCCTCAATGTTCCAGACGCTTGTAACCCAGTCTTCGTAAAATTCCGGTTCGTGCGATACTAAAAGCACGCTGCCCTTAAAATCAATCAGCGCGCGTTTAAGCTCGGCTTTGGCATCAACGTCAAGGTGGTTGGTAGGTTCGTCCAGCACCAGCCAGTTAACGTTTTTCAGCATCAGCTTGCACAGACGCACTTTGGCAGCTTCGCCGCCGCTTAAAACAAATACTTTGCTGGTAATGTGTTCGTTGGTCAGCCCGCAGGCGGCAAGGCCGGCACGTACTTCGTAGTTGGTCATGCCGGGGTATTCGTTCCAAACATCTTCCAGCGCGGTGTTTTCGTTCTTTTCGCGT